>UMIC01012527.1_pt1 | contig 28837 bp, 19 predicted proteins | sample 1965681 | NCBI WGS metagenome assembly UMIC01 (sample SAMEA4836114, study PRJEB28245) | human gut metagenome | biome: gut microbiome; material: fecal sample | place: Denmark | collected 2008
CCACTTAATGTGGCCTTCGTCTTGCGCAGGACTGTCCGAGCAGCAAACCTAACCCATCTCGCCCGCTCGGCAGGCACTCTCCAAAGATTTTCAAAAAAGTTGTTGACGCGCGCGTAACGACTCGTCTAATATATCCCTTGCGCGATGGACCTGTAGCTCAGTTGGTTAGAGCGTCCGGCTGATAACCGGGAGGTCACAAGTTCGAATCTTGTCAGGTCCACCACTTTCTTTCGCAATAAACACCCCAGCGAGAGCCGAGTCGCCGCTGGGGTGTTTATTACTGTCTCCGTGGGGGTTTAGCTCAGCTGGGAGAGCGCGGGCTTTGCAAGCCTGAGGTCAGGGGTTCGATCCCCCTAACCTCCACCATGATGGACCTGTAGCTCAGTTGGTTAGAGCGTCCGGCTGATAACCGGGAGGTCACAAGTTCGAATCTTGTCAGGTCCACCATCAAAAACGTGAAGAGCCTCGGGGCATTGCCTCGGGGCTTTTTTCTTAGCAATTAATAAGAGCCTCGTTCCAAATTAACTACCTTGATTTTGTGTGCTGTGCGCAAGATTGGGTAGTATAGCTATTCAATGCGGCGGGCTGCCGCGTGTTAACCGCTACGTACCGGAGGTGTTCCATGGTTCGTGTCGACATAGAGACTATCGTCATGGCCGCCGGTCCCGTGCCATCGCTTATCGTGCTTCGCGAGCGCTGCAGCAAATCGGACTCGCCCGCGCCACTGCGTTCCCTTTCCATTCAGACTGGTTCGTTTGAAGCTGCTGCCATTAGCCGCGGCATCGATAGCGGCCGCGCCGAGCGCCCGATTACCCATGACCTGTTGCTCGATACTGTTGGCGCCCTGGGCGCCAAGCTCGAGCGCATCGAGATCGTTCGCGCCGAGCCGCCGGTGTTCTACGCGACGATCGTCGTACTGGTCGATGGTGACGAGCGCAAGATCGACGCCCGTCCCAGTGACGCCATTGCCCTTGCCGTGCGCAGCAATGCCCCCATGTTTGTGGAGGACGACATCATGAATCGCCTGGGCACCGTTTCTGCCCATGCCGAGGAAGTCGACGACGAGCAGGAGTTCGAGAAGTTCGACGAGTTCGTCCATACGCTCTCCCCTGATGATTTCTAAATGCGGGGCGGCCAGGTTGTGGAGCGTTCGCTGATGGCCGGCGGCATGTCGGCCGAGGCAGCGGCTATCGCGCGCGAGGCCCAGATGCGCTCTGAGGCTTCTGAGGCGGCGCGCATTGCCTATGTGACGCAGGCCCGCACGCTTCGCGAGCGCCGTGGTTCGTTTATCAAGATGGTTGTCATCTCCGTCCTTGTCGCGGCAATCTGCTCGCGCCTTCGTGGTACAGTTGGTGCGCTTGGGTTTTCGATCTCTACGGGCCTGGTGATCTGGGGTGTGGTCGACGCGGTAATGCTGACCAGTCAGATCAAGGTGCTCGACAAGCGCGCGATGGATATGATGCGCGCCCGCGACGCTGCCGCCAGGATCGCCGCCGAGGCACAGGAACTGTAACGACGCCAGACTCGATGGGAAGGTCTAAAGATGGCACAGGATATGCAGGACGCCGGTAACGTCTCCGCCGAGCTCGACGCCATGGTGTGTGACCTGATCGGCGCGTTCTTGGACGACCTTGCCGCCGGCGAGAATCCGGGCGTAGTTGTGGCGATCGAGGACGCTGCTTCCAACCGATATCTGGCGGCGCTCGACGAGGACGGCGAAGAGGCGTGCCTCGAGGCGGCCACCAACTTTATCTCCGAGCACAAGATGGGTCTTAAGGGCGAGGGGCTGGGCCGTATCGCCCGCTATGCCATCGGCTATACCGGCTGCGTCGAGATTGACGGCGGCTATCACGATGCTCTGCTCGTGAGTTTCTTTGAGACGACGCTCGAGAGCGGTTTTTCGGCATATGTGCTGTATGAGGGCATGGGCGCCGGCGATGGTTTTATGTGGAGCGACCCTGAACCTGCAGGTGAGGAAACCCCTCTCATCTAAAATCGCTAAAATAAACGAGTTTTCGGTAAAAGGCTCAATATTCCCGCTGAGCGTTGTATCGCTGGGCGGGCCGCATACGCGTGCCGTTTGTATATGGATAGAAGATAGGGGAACTACATGCGCGTAGACAATCTGAGGAACATCGCCATCATCGCCCACGTCGACCACGGCAAGACGACGATGGTCGACAAGCTCCTGCGTGCCACGGACGCCTTCCGTGCCAACCAGCAGGTCGAGGACCGCGTCCTAGATTCCAACGACCAGGAGCGCGAGCGCGGCATTACGATTCTCGCCAAGAACATCTCTATCGAGTACAAGGACGTTAAGATCAACGTCATCGACACCCCGGGCCACGCCGACTTTGGCGGCGAGGTCGAGCGCGTGCTGCGTATGGCCGACGGCGCCCTGCTGCTGGTCGACGCCTTTGAGGGCCCCATGCCCCAGACCCGCTTCGTGCTGCGCCACGCTATCGACACCGGCCTTAAGATCATGATCGTCATCAACAAGATCGACCGTCCGGGCGCCAACCCCGAGAAGGCCTACAACGACTGCCTGGACCTCATGGCCGACCTGGGCGCCACCGACGACCAGCTTGAGTTCGCCATGGAGCACGTGGTCTACGCTAGCGCCATGAATGGCTTTGCCCGCCTTGACCCCAACGACGGCAACATGGACATGTATCCGCTGCTCGATATGATCATCGACGACATGCCCGCGCCCGAGGTCGACGAGAACGCCCCGCTGGCCATGCAGTGCGTGACCATCGACCATTCCAACTTCGTTGGCCGTATCGGCATCGGTCGCGTGTATTCCGGCACCATCCATCAGGGCGACCAGATTCTGGTTGTGAAGAACGACGGCTCCAGCGCCACCGCTACCGTCAAGCAGCTCTTTACCTTCGACTACCTGGGCCGCACCGAGTGCCAGGAAGTCGGCGCCGGCGACATCGCTGCCGTCGTGGGCATCGACCGCACCGATATCGGCGATGTCTACACCGATCCCGAGAACCCCGTCGAGCTCGAGCCCATCGAGATCGACCCGCCGACCCTGTCCATCGTCTTCGAGGCTTCGACCTCCCCGCTCGTCGGTCGCGACGGCGACATCGTGGGCGCCCGTCAGCTCAAGGAGCGCCTGTTCAACGAGGCCGAGAACAACGTGACCATGAAGATCGAGGAGCTCGAGGACAAGAGCGGCGTCGAGGTCTCGGGCCGCGGCATTCTGCACCTGTCTGTTTTGATGGAGTCCATGCGCCGCGAGGGCTTTGAGTTCCAGGTCGGCCGTCCCCGCGTTCTGTTTAAGAAGGACGAGAACGGCAACAAGATGGAGCCTGTCGAGCAGGCCGTCGTCGAGTGCCCGGACGAGTACTCGGGCAAGGTCGTTGAGGTCTTCGGTACCTCCGGCGGCATCATGACGAGCATGGACACCTCGGGCATCGTGACGCACCTTGAGTTCAAGATCCCGACGCGCGGCATCATGGGTCTTAAGAACCGCATCATGAACGTCACCCACGGCGAGGGCGTGTTCTATCACACCTTCCTGGAGTATGGTCCTTACGCCGGCGAGATCGGTAACCGTCAGAACGGCGCAATGATCTCCATGACCACCGAGAAGGCCGTTGCCTATGCTCTGGGTACGCTGCAGGAGCGCGGCCAGCTGTTTGTTGAGCCGGGCACCGAGTGCTATGAGGGCATGATCGTGGGCGAACGCAGCAAGGCTGGCGACATGGTCGTCAACATCGCCCGTACCAAGAACCTGGGCAACCAGCGTTCCTCGACCTCCGATATCTCCGTCCAGCTGGTGCCGCCCCGCACCTTCTCGTTGGAAGAGGCGCTGGAGTATATCGCCGATGACGAGCTGGTCGAGATCACTCCCAAGAATATCCGCCTGCGCAAGCGTCTGCTCAACGCTACCGACCGCAAGAAGGCTGCCGTCCGCGCCGGCCAGGTCAACAAATAAGCGCTGGACTTTATAGCGTCTAACAAGAAAGGGCGTCGACCGCAATGGTCGGCGCCCTTTTTGGTGCAAGGGGGACGGGTTAGTTTGCACCACAGCTGGGGCGACTATCCCTCCGATCGGCTTTCCAGGCAAAGTAAAGTTGTTTAAACATATACATAATTTCACTGAATATAGCCGGTATGATACAAAACTGTTAACAGGTAAATAGTAACTGGTATTAAATTAAAAGACCTCTTGACCTGCGGTTTACATGATTGGTATCTATATTATATTTTATGCATTGTGGCATAGACGAACCGTCTTAGAAGGTGTTCCCCAATGGGTTCTTGCAACGCGCTAGGTAGGTTCTCGTTGATGGTGGGGCTTGTGTTCGATCCGACGATTCGCCGTATTCCACACTGTGTTGTAGGAATTAGGGGACAACTATGGATGCACACCGCTCGCGGTCGCTGGGTATGGCGGCCCTGATCTTCATTCTAATTAGCCTCACCGCCGCAATTTTCCACGGCGCAGCCCCTGTGCGCGCCGAGGATGCGACGACGCCGGATCCGATTGTGATTGATGAGAAGACGGCGACGGTTGATGTCAAGCTGTATACCGATGAGTATCGTACTCAGGAGCTCAATGGTGCCGTAACGTCTACTTCGAAGCTCTATGGAGCTTTCTCAGCGTATTTCAGGACTGGTAAGGCGCCGTCGACTGGCAGTAACGTCGCCGTCTATAAGTTTCCCGATACCATCGCCGTTGACGATAACGACGGTGGCGACCTTATGGAAGGTCCGGAGGCTACCTCTGCCAGGGCTGGCACGTGGAAGATCAAGGACAATAAGGTCTTCTTTACGTTTGACAAGGCGTGGCTTGCGAATAACCCTGCGGACATCCATGTCGCGGCAAACTTCTCGTTTCATCTTTCAAATAAGGACACCGGATCCGGCAGCAACGTGTCTGTCGAGTTTCCTGGCAAGGGATCGATCGATATTCCCACCAAGGACGGCAAGGTGACGGGAGAGAAGACGGGGGTTTACTCTCAGGGTTCAGACGGTGTGGCCAAGGTGACCTGGACCGTTAAACTCACTGTCGAGTCGTATGCCACGGACGTTAAGATCACCGATACGCTGGGCGAGAACTTCGAATTTGTGAAAGAGAGCTTTATGCTCGACGGAGAGAAGCTCAGTCCACAGCCGACGATTGATGGCCAGATCGCGACCATCGAGAAACTGGGCGACCTTTCCCAGGGCGACCACACGATCACGTACGAAACGGTGCTGAAGAGCGGCGTTTCGGCGAACAACGGCGATTTGATCAAAGCTGAGAATACGGCAACGTGGGATTGGGCTGGCTCAAGCGACGGCGATAACAGAACGGCTACGGCTGAGCCTGTTACATTCGGCTACGACATGATTAACAAGTCCAATGGCTCAGGCACGCCGTCGGACATCAAGTGGACGGTCACGCTCAACCAAGGCAAGCTCAAAGCCGACATGAGCGGCTACGCGTTCACCGATTATCTGGACGGAAAACAGACGTATACGGGCAACTACTTTACGGTTTACAAAGGCGACTCGGAGGCGAGCGGAGTCGAGATTGGGAAAGGTGACCTTGACCCAGAGAAAAAATCCTTTTCCTATAAGTTCCGGGACAACCTTGAGGATAAGTACGCCACCTACTGCATCGTTTATCACACAAAGATGAACGACACGAGCTCGTACGACACTGTGCGCAACAGCGCGACCATCGAGTGTGAAGGCTCCGTTTCCGGTACCGATGATGGCAGTTTCACGCCGCAGCTGACGGGTGTTGTGCCAATCACCAAGAGGCTCGTGAGAGCCGATGAGGCGGCGACGACGGGCAGGGCGACATGGGAGACGCGCGTCGCGCTGAAGGCGATCGTCAATGCGGCCCATCCAAGCGAGGTGACGGTGAAGGACACGTTTCAGTCGGCATGGTCGCAGAAACTTGGTGTCGATGAAAACTCCATTACCATTAAAATCGGCGATACCGTGCTGGAACGGGGTACCGACTGGAATCCAACGGCTAGCTTTCCGGGTAATGAAACAAAGGAAAACTACGACCTCAAAATCTTCGTTACCAACAAAGTGAAAGCCGCCCTCGAGAACGAGGACTACGCCGTTATCACCTACGACACCACATCAGAAGCGCTGTCGGGCTGGTACTCAAACTTCGCATCGGTCGAAGCACCGGGCCTGAGACTACGGTGGCCGTTCACCGAACCCGTCAAGTACGTTGTCAACCAAGAAACGACGCCCGCGGTCGAGAAGCCGGAAGCGGAGTCGAAGGTGTCTTGGGACGAGGACTTCGACTGGAGCGCCGTCGACGGATCGAGCGAGAGGGGCGCCTGGGTCGTCGACTGGACGGTGTATGCGAACCGCAAGAAGGGCAATAAGGGCGCGAACGGCGAGTACGAATACTTCGGGGCTGGAAAGCTGGGCGGGAAATCGCTGAATATCGTTGATAGCCTTCCGGATGGTATGAGCTATGTTGCGAATTCCGCAAAGTATACGCTCGTGCAGAATCCCTATGATAAACATACGGGGCTCCATCGCGGAAGCGAGGCCGAGACGGTCGTTGATAGCCAACCGCTTGTCACCGATAGTGTCAAGAGTGATGGCAACACTGTCACCTTTTCTATTCCTACGACTAAGCTTGAAAGCTATGCCGGTTATGTCAAGCTTACGTATCAGACAGCGGTCAAGCGCGGTGAGCTCGATACCTCCACGAACGAGGTGAAGTTCACCAATTCTGCGCGCGCCGAGTCGGGAAGCAAGAAATTCGACTCTGACAGTGGTGCTGTCACCATTAAGAACAACGTTATCGAGAAGACCGGCGAACAGGTCGACAATAGCAATCGCATCAAGTACACCATTCTGGTCAACGAGTCAGCTGTCGATCTTAAGAGTGGCACTGATGTCCTCGAGCTGGTCGACACCATGGATGCCAAGTGCACGCTGGTCCCGTCGATGCTTAAGGTCTATGAGTGGGTGAATGGTGCCTGGTCACCGCTGACTGATAAGGACTATTCGTCGAAGATGGAGCAAGTCAAGGATGAATCTGCCTCGCGTACGAAGCTGACGCTTAGCGTGCCCGACGGCAAGTATCTCAAGGTCGAGTACGAGGTCATCCCGAGCGGAAATCTTGGCGATAAGGTGCCTCTTTCCAATACCGCCACGCTTACGGGGGTGACGGATGGCTCCGCGACTGATGAGCAGACTTGGGAAATAAAAAATGCGTCCGCCAGCGCAGGTGGCAACGGCTACGGCATCACGATGACCAAGTATGACGCCCAACAAGTCGGTGCGACGCTCAAGGATGCTAGGTTTACGCTCTATAGCGTGAAGATGGATGAGGTTGCAACGAAAGGTATCGAGGGGGCAAGGGCCGAGTTTGAAACCGCCAACACCGACGCCAGCGGCAAGATCTCGTTTGGCAGAGAAAGCAAGGCGATGAACAGCTGCGTGCTCTACCAGCTTGAGGAGACCAGGGCGCCTGTTGGCTACGCCAAGGCCAAGCCTATGTGGATCATGCTCAAGGGCAACGCGAGCGACGAGGATTATCAAACTGCGCTAGCTAAGGCGAAGACCATCGTCGGCGACGCGGAGATCATAGGCGATGACAAAAAGGACGAGATTTGGGTCTATGACAATCGTCTAAAAGGATCCGCAACAATCCGGGCCAAGAAGGTGCTTGAAGGGGGCACACTCAAGAAGGGGCAGTTCTCGTTTGCGCTTAAGGATGGCGACGGCAGGGTGCTCCAGACGGTGACCAACGACGCCGAGGGCAATGTGTCCTTTAACGTCGACTACAACAAGGCCGATACCTACACTTACACCATCTCCGAGGTCGAGCCTGAGGGTGCTGTCGGCCATGTTAAAGACCACATCACCTATGACACGACCCCGCGCAACGTCACGGTTACGGTAACTAATGGCACGGACCAGCTCAACGCCGTAGTTACCTATGGTGATGGCTCTCAGGATCCGCCGACCTTCACCAACAAGTACTCGACCACGCTTCCCGAGGCGGGCGGGGCTGGCTTGACTATGACATATCTGGCTGGCGCTTCGATGCTGTGTTTTGCCGCGACGTGGATGCATGCTCGTCGTCATCGCGATCTGGATCGAGGTGGCCGTCGTGAGTAGGTTTTGCCGCCGCTTGCTGGCTGTCGCGACGATAGTCACGGTTGCCATCCTCTCTTTTGTGGTGTTGCCCGGGACGGCTCATGCTGTCGGTACCGGAGCTATTACGGTGGACGGTAAAGTTGCGACGCGGTATGACACGTATCAGCTCTTTTCGGCGATCGTTGCCGACGATGCTGATGCCGACCAAAAAGTCGCAACTGACGTAACGTGGGCGAATGACGCCGTTCGTCAAGCTGTTCTCCCCGTGCTTCATGATGCGGGGCTCGATAGCTCGGCATCGGGGGCACAAGAGGCTGCCGAATGGATGGATGCCGACGGACACATAACGACCGCGCTGACGGCAAAGCTTGCTCGTGCGATTTGCAATGCCGGCGCAACTTCCGTGGCCCTTAACGCAGGCACGGCGGCCGAGCTGCCCTGTGGCTACTGGCTCATCGTCGCCGACGACGACGCCATCGCCCAGGGCGAGGTCGGCACTGCGCCGATCATGGCCCTGGTCGGCGGCAGCGCTGTCACTGTCAAGCCCAAGGCCGCGACCCCCAAGGTCGCCAAGCATGTGCTGGAGGACAGCACCGCCGCCTGGCAGAAGGCCGCCGACGCCACGGTCGCCGACGACCTGTACTGGCGCCTCTCTGCCACGGTCCCGGCGGGCCTTGCCGTCTACGACACCTATACGGTGCGGTTCGTCGACACCATGGGCGCGGGGCTCGACCCCTCCAAGGTCGCCGCGAGCATGCGCGTGTACGTGGCGGCGGGCGCCGAGGGCGGCTTCGACGCCGTCGCATGTGAGGGCGGTAACGCCAACTCGACGCCGGCTAAAGGGTGGACAGACATTACTTCACAGTGCAAGGTCTCGGTCGAGGGCAATACCTTCGCCGTGCGCACCGGCGACCTGATCGCCGTGCTCGGCGGGGCCGCCGCCTTCGCCGCGGGCGCCCGCGTGGTTGCTGTCTACAATGCGCCGTTGGGGGCCAATTGCAATCGAGGCGCCACTAAGGGCAACCCCAACGAGGTCTACCTGCGCTACCCGCGCTCTCCCTTTGCCGACCAGTCCGGCGATGCCGGATTCACCCATACGCCGAGCGATGACGCCACGGCCTATACCTGGGGACTCAGCCTCATCAAGCGCTCAAGCGCAGACGATAAGCCGCTCGCGGGCGCCAAGCTGCGCATCATCGATGACCGTGGGCGCATTCTAACGACTGACGGCTCGTGGTCGACGGATGCCGACGCGTGCGTCACCACAGGCGCGGATGGCCATGTGGAATTGAGCGGTGTGGACGCGGGTCTCTACACCGTCGAAGAGGTCGCGGCTCCCAAGGGATACACCGCCTTTGAGGGCAAACGAACGGCAACGGTTGCGTCCGAGGGTCTGGACGTTAAGCAGGTAACAGCCGCGAAGCCCAAGGTGACCGTGTCGGCCGAAAGCCCTCTGCGGGTTGATACCGCCGATGCCGGGACGGGTTCGATCGAGCTGTCGGTGCTCAACACCCCAAGCAAAGAAGCAAGTCGAGGCTTTATGCCCTCGACGGGAGATAGAACGTTGGTACTGGTGGCGGTTTTGGCTGCCATTGGAGTGGCGGCTATTGTTGTCGCGCTCGTCATCAAGCGGGGAGGCAGTCGTCGTGAAAAATAATTGCCCCCTTGCTCAATGGCGTGCTGCCTCCGCAGCGAGTGACGCGCAGTCCTACCGACCTGATGATCATTGGTTTTGAAAAAGTTACCAGAGAACCCTCCATGAAAAGCGGGGCACCCGGTCGATATGACCGAGTGCCCCGCCTCGTTTGTTGGTGCAAAGTAACCTGACCCCTTTGCACCAACACAAAGGTGCCTGTCCCCTTTGTGGCGGTTGGTGGCTAAGCGGTGGGGAGTCCTGGCGTGTTAGCCGGCTGCTGCGGCTTGAGGCGGGCGTTTCGCCAGATGATCTGGATAACGTAGCCGAGCATAAAGACAAAGGCCACGCCGCTGATGAAGTCACCTACGAGGGGAAGCCCCGTGAGGGCGCCTGCGATTATGCCGCCCTCGGCTGCCATGGCGTAGCGGTTCTGGTTGTGTCCGACCATGCGGGCGAGCGCGCACCCCGAAAAGGCACTCGACACCAATGCGATGCCGATAACGCCGCACAAGAGGGTTCCAGCAAGCGATAGACCAGCGATAGAGATAATCAGCAGTAGGACGGCGGGGGCGATAGCAATCGTGCCCAGAAGACCGCTCACCCACAGGGGCATGGGGCGCTGGTGGAGCATGCCGGCGGCGCCGGCGGTCGCGCGCGGAAAGACGAGCTCGAGCAGCAGAGCGACAAAGCAGGTCGAGAGTGCCGCGGCGACGATGCCGCCGATGACATCGTTAAGGGTGGAAGTATCCTCGTTCTCGGTGCGGTCGATCTTAAGCGCGCCTACCTCGGCTCCTGCGGCGCGCTCGGGGTCCTCGGAGACGTGCGCGTTCACGGTGCCGGTGATGTGGGCGTTCTTGCCTAGGATGAGTTTGTCGGCCCAAACCTCGACATCGCCATCGACGGTGCCATCGATGGTCACCGTATCGCCCGCGAGCGCTGCCGACTTGGTGGAGCCTCGCAAGGCAACCGTCTCGCCTATCGCGTAGAAACAGTTAGCGGTGCTGTCGGAATTGAGAACGATATGCTGGCCAGCAACGGTCACGCTGCCATCAACCGTGGTCTTGGCAATGTCGATGGTGCGTGCCGCCAGACGGACGGCGCCGCCCACCGTGCAGTCGCGGATGGAGAGGCTCTCGCCTGCCGCAATTATGTCGCGGTCGATGGAGGCGTCGTCCAAGTTGAGGGCCTGACCGGCCCAGTACAGGTCGCCCTCGACGCCGGACGGATTAGAGTCGTTGTCGGTTGCAAGTACGTTGCCCGCCGTGTCCGTGCCGGCAAATGACGCCGTGGGAAGAGCGGTGAGCGCGAGCGCGATGAGCGCGAATGCCATAAGCAGGCAGCGACGCATCTTGTGTGACGGCGCCGCCGCGGTTTGATTGAAAGCCATGGTTGATCCTTTTGTTAGGTGTTTGGCATATACCTAACAGGGTACCCAACGCGCGGGCGCTCTAAAAGAGCCTCTCGGTTGCATTTCGAAGGGTCGTGCCGCGCCACCTACTTTTTGCGGTGCAAAAAGCGTGCGATGTCGTCCTCGGTGGGGCTTTTGATATCAAAGCGTAGCGATAGCCAGCGCAGCCCCATGGTCACCACGACGCAAACGACCAGTGCGACGACATTGCTGACCAAGCCGCTCATGACAAGGCAAACATAGCTTGCCGATCCGGCGATAGCCGCGATGGCATAGAAGTTGGTGCGCTGGAAAATACCCGGCACCACACCCATAAAACCATCTCGCAGCATGCCGCCGCCCACCGCGGTGAAAAAGCCCATCATGATGCACACCGCCGGCGCAAAGCCGTAGACCAGCGCCTTGTCTGCTCCAGTGGCGGCGTAGATGCCGACCGAGATGATGTCGAGCAGGGGAATGAGTTTTTCGGGTTTGTCGACGATTGCCGGGAAAATATAGATGATGGCCGCCGTGGCAATGGAAAGCGGGAGTGCCATCGGCTGGTTGAGGATGTAGACGTTGCCCACCTGCAGCGTCATGTCGCGCAAGAGACCGCCGCCCAGACCGCAGACCACCGCGAGCGCGACCGCGCCCACCAGGTCGAGCTTGTGCTCGCGCGCAACCAGCACACCTGAGATCGATGCAGCGACAACAGCGAACATCTCGAGCCAAAACGGAATAGCGACCATGGCATCCGAGGCATGTGAGGTAACAGTTATAGCGGCGACGACGGGCAAGATGGGGTCCTTTGGATTGTGGGTTTAGACAATGCCCGTACATAGTACATGTTCGGCGCCGATTGCGACCCTATTGCTCGGCAAACGGTCGGGACCGGGTGGGGGCGTAGGTACCAAACATGTACATCAGCCTCCAAAGATGTCAAAAAATGTCGGTTTTGGAGGGTGATGTACATGTTTTGGTTGGGGCGTGCTGGGATGACGCTACTCGGAAGGCGTGTCTTCGCTCTGCGCGCTCTTCCAGTTGCGGATAAGTGCCTTGCGCAGTTCGTTTTGCTTTCGCTGGTACTCGGCGTCCGTGCAGCGGGGCATACCGAGTGCTTCGCGAATGCTGTTCATGGCGCGATGAAAGGCAAGTTGACTTGCGAACTGTGCCGAGGTGAGCGTAACGATTCGATATCCCATTTGGGCGAGTACGGACTCTCGTTCCGCATCTGCGCCCTTGCGCTCGGTCTCGTCGTGAAAACCGCCCTTATATTCGATGCCGAGTTCTCTGCGCTGATAAGTAACAAGAGCGTCGATTTTGAGCGTTCGAGCTTTGGTGCAATGCCAAAGACGTTGAGGGATTTCGAGCGGTTTGTTGAGTTCGATACCTCGGATACCAATGCCGCCTTCGCTTGTTGGGAGCGAGAGGGTGATGGACGATGCGGTCTCCATGGGCGAGGCTGAGTGGTCGTAGATGTGTCTGAGTGCGAGCCTGGCGCGTGTGGCGCCGGGTTTGCCAGGGTGCCGATCGAGTAGCTCGACAATTTCGTCCTTGGAGGTGGTGGTTGGTTGCTCGGTGTAAGGGTCAGAGGGATTGAGCCCCATGCGATAGTCGCCGCAAACTTCGTAACCATACTCGAGGTATTCGATCCTATCCATCCACTCGGCAGCGAGCACGAAGGTGAAGGCTTCGTCGGTGATAAAGATGCCGGGCGTAAGCTCGTCAATATGGTCGTAGGGTAGGTTTTGGCCGAGAACGTGGCAAGCGACACCGTTGGTGCGAATTCGCTCGAAAGCAAATACTACGGAGATGTCGATAGTCTTGAGCATGGTGGACGGAATGCCGCAGTCGGTAAGTGCCTGCCGAATGCGCGCGATGCGTTGCTGGGTAGAGAGGCCCCGCACACCTATCTGGTAGTCGCGTTGTGCGACGGCTTGAACCAGGTTCCGCGGTGCATGACGGACGAGCCACGCCGTTTTATGCGAAATGAGAACAGGAGTATCCATTGGGGACCTCTCGCTTCGAGCTGACACCAAACTCTTATGTCCGTTGAGGTGGGGAAATATACCGGATGCGAGCAAATCGACTCATGCTCGGTGCGCGTCATACGCAAACGTGTACATCACACTCCAAAAACGACATTTTTTGACATCTTTGGAGGGTGGTGTACATGTTTGGTTGGGACGTGCGGTCGAGGGGGGGATCCGATAACAAAAAAGCCCCATTGCTGGGGCTCATGCCATCTACTGGCGGAGGAGGAGGGATTCGAACCCTCGTGACCTTATACAGGCCAAACGGTTTTCGAGACCGCCGCATTCAACCACTCTGCCACCCCTCCGCGTGGGGTAAAAACAAAGCAGGCTCGAAGGCCTGCTTTGGAATTAACTGGCGGAGAGTCAGGGATTTGAACCCTGGAGACGCTTTTGACGCCTACACGATTTCCAATCGTGCTCCTTCGGCCACTCGGACAACTCTCCGTTAAATGCGAAAGTCAGTATACACGAGGAATCGCAAAGTGCAAACAGAAAAGTTGGCATTTTTTAAAACGCTCGGCCGCGCTTGGCGTTGCAGTGGGGTTTGAGGTGCCAAAAAAACGGCTTCCGACCAGCGTGGTTGATCAACTCAATTGTTCAAAAGGGGTATTCATAAGCGACTTGGTAATGAATTTAAAAATCTTTGGGTGGTGCTGTGGACCGCTGGTATGCATTTTGCGACCACAGCCTTGTGCCCGTTGACCTGCGGCTTGGCTCAGCTTGTCCCCGCGGCATCGTATCTTGTCCACAAATCCGTCAAGCTCTTGGTCGGCATTTGGTTGGAATGCGCATGAAACGTGGTGCGAGCATGGGCATATGTGGAGGTCATGAGGTTGTAGCTGCATATTCTTGCGGCCTGGGAGGTTGAAAGATATTATTACTAAGTCTTTTCCTGCTTCAGGCGCACCTTCACGACCTGAAGCCACATTTGCCCAGAGGAGGTGACAATATGAAGGCTTATGAACTGCTGTTCTTTGTTGACCCGTCGCTCGACCCCGAGACTCGTCTCGCTGTTATGAAGCGTATCGATACCACGATCGCTGAGGGCGCTGGCAAGGTCGACTCCGTTGACGAGTGGGGCAAGCGCAAGCTCGCCTACGAGATCAACGACCTCACCGATGGTGACTACACCCTCATCAACTTCCACGCAGATCCTACCCAGATCGCCGAGCTTGATCGCGTCCTGCGCATCACCGACGCTGTGGTCCGCCACATGATCGTCCGTCGCGACGACCAGGAGTAAGACTGTCGTTTTGGACTGGGCTTGTGCCCCAAGAGGAAGTAGTGAGTTATGAGCATCAATCGAGTGAACATCACCGGTAACCTCACCCGCGATCCCGAGCTGCGCGCCACCGCCGGCGGAACCCAGGTTCTGTCCTTTGGCGTCGCCGTGAACGATCGTCGCCGCAACGCGCAGACTGGCGAGTGGGAGGACTATCCCAACTTTGTCGACTGCACCATGTTCGGCACCCGCGCCGAGGCCGTGAGCCGTTTCCTGGCAAAGGGAAACAAGGTCGCGATCGAGGGCAAGCTGCGCTACAGCTCTTGGGAGCGCGACGGCCAGCGCCGGAGCAAACTTGAGGTCATCGTCGATGAGATCGAGTTTATGAGCTCCCGTGGTGGCCAGGGTGGCTACGATCAGGGCGGTTACGCCCCCGCAGCTTCCGCGCCCGCAGCACGTCCTGCCGCACCGGTGGCTACGCCGCCCGCGGTCGACGTCTACGATGAGGACATCCCGTTCTAAGGGTTGTTCACCTATTTTTGAGTGAGAGGCGGCTTCGGTTCGCCGAAGTTGCCAAATGAAAGGTATTTTGACATGGCTAATGATTTTTCTGCACGTCAGCCGCGTCGTAAGTACTGCCAGTTCTGCAAGGAGAACACTGAGTTCATCGACTATAAGGACACTCAGCTTCTCCGTAAGTACATGACCGACCGTGGCAAGATCAAGCCCCGTCGCGTCACTGGCGCTTGCACGCAGCATCAGCATGACATCGCCAACGCCATCAAGCGCGCCCGCGAGATGGCTCTCCTGCCGTACACCGTCCCCGTGGTTTCCTCTCGTGGCAACCGCGACCGCGGCTAAGAAGGGAGACACATCATGAAGGTTATTCTTCTCGATGAGATCAAGGGCAAGGGCGGCGAGGGTGACGTCGTAGAGGTCGCTCAGGGTTACGCTGAGAACTTCCTGTTCCCCAAGAAGCTCGCTGTTGCCGCCACCAAGGGCAACCTCAAGCAGCTTGACGAGCGTCGCAACAACATCGCCAAGCGCGAGGCCGTCCGTCTGGCTACCGCCAACGAGACCAAGGCTGCCTTCGAGGGCAAGACGGTCACCGTTGACGTCAAGGTCGGCGACGAGGGCATCCTCTTTGGCTCCGTTACCGCCGCTATGATCGCTGACGCCATCAAGGCTCAGCTCGGTATGGACATCGACCGCAAGCGCGTCGAGCTCGGTAAGCCCATCAAGGTTGCCGGTGCCCACACCGTTGCCATCTCGCTGTACCGCGAGATCAAGGCCGAGGTTGTCGTTCTCGTCGGCGTTACCGCTGAGGAGCTCGCTGCCGAGGCTGAGGTCGAGGAGGCCGCTGAGGTCGCCGAGGCCGAGACCGCCGAGGTCGAGACTGAGGCTGCTGCTGAGTAGCATTTGCTGCAACGCAACAATCTTGTTCTAAGAAGGGCGCTCTGGGAAACCAGGGCGCCCTTTTGTTTTTTGCGCTGAGTGAGTGTCATGGCGAACGTTGCGCCGAAGTCCTATATACAGGACCGTTCATCCGTTTGGTTCGGTGATGATTGGCGGCGCGCGGCGCGTTTTGGGACCATGGCTGATACTATGGATGCTCGCAAGCGATATGAATGAGGATGCTCATGGCATATGACGATAGGGAGACCGGGCTGACGGTTGAGGACCGCGGCTCAAAGTTGGGTCTTCCCCAAAACCAAGATGCAGAGGCCAATGTACTGGCCGCTATGCTGCTATCGCCCGAGGTGGTCGAGGAGGCCCAGGTCGAGCTGCAGCCCGATGACTTCTACCGGCCCATTCATAAGACCATCTATACTGCGATGGTCGATATGTACAACAGCCGCATTCCCATCGACTCTATCTCGCTGATCGATTACCTGCGAAGCATCAACAAGCTCGATGCCGTGGGCGGCGAAGCGTACATTTTGGAGTTGATGGGTCAGACCCTGTCGCTCGTCAACTGGCAGCACCATGCCGCCATCGTTCGCCGCGACTCGATGCTGCGCGAGCTGATCGGCGCCACTAACGAGATCAACGCGCTGGCATATAACGCCCCCACCGACACCAAAGAGGTTGTCGAGCTGGCCGAGAGCAAGCTGCTCAAGGTTACGGCGCGCGAGGTCAAGTCGAGCTACAAGACGCTGACCGAGTTTATGGTCGAGGCCTATAACGAGGCCGAGGAAGTGTGCCAGGCCGGTGGCCAGGCCGCGGGCGTGCCCACGGGCTTCCCGTCGCTCGACCGCATGCTCATGGGCTTCCGCGAGGGCCAGCTCATCATCATCGGCGCCCGTCCTGCCGTGGGTAAGACGTCGTTCGCTCTGAACCTGGCACTTAACGCTGCCGCTGCTGGTTATACCGTCGGCTTCTTCTCGCTGGAGATGTCGGGCAAGGAAATTGCCCAGCGTCTGATTTGCGCCTACGCCATGATCTCGATCAGTGACTTCCGCATGGGCCGCATTAGCCCCGAGCAGTGGGCCAATATCAACGAGGCCACGCAGACCTTGTCCAAGCTCGATATTCTGATTGACGATACGCCCGGCACCACAGTGACCGAGATTCGCGCCAAGAGCCGTCGCATGCTCCATAACAAGGAGAAGGCCATCATCATCCTGGACTACCTGCAGCTGGTGAGTCCTCCGCCGGGACGCCGCTCCGAGAGCCGTACCGTCGAGGTTTCGGAGATGTCGCGTGGTCTTAAGATCATGGCCAAGGAGCTCAAGATCCCGCTCATCGCGCTGTCGCAGCTCTCGCGTCAGGTCGAATCCCGTACCGGCAAGCGCCCGCAGCTTTCCGACCTTCGTGAATCGGGCTCCATCGAGCAGGACGCCGATATCGTTATGTTCTTGGACCGCTCCGCCGACGAGGCCGAGGCCTCGCGCGACGATCGACCCGACGAGGGCGTTACGCGTATCGTCGTGGCCAAGAACCGTTCGGGCCCGATCGGCGACGTCGACCTGATGTTCCTGCCGGCATCCACCAAGTTCTATGAGCTTGATGGGGCACATGCCGAGGAGTAGGACAGGCGCCCGTTGCACGGGTATACTGGGAATGTTTTGTGCTTCTGCGTGCCGGCGTGGCGCGTAGACAGTCCATGAATGTAAGGAGTAAACATGCCGTCAACCGTTTTGGTCGGTGCCCAGTGGGGCGATGAGGGCAAGGGTAAGATTTGCGACCTGGTCGCCGGCGACTTCGATGCCGTCGTGCGCTACTCGGGCGGCAACAACGCCGGTCACACCATCGTCGTCAACGGCAAGAAGTACGGCCTGCACCAGGTGCCCTCCGGCATCATGTATTCTGACCACGTGTCGGTGATCGGTAACGGCTGCGTCGTCAACCCCAAGGTTGTCCTTGAGGAGATCGATATGTTCGAGGCCGACGGCATCACCACCAAGAACCTCAAGATTAGCGGCAACGCGCATGTCATCATACCGTACCACATCGATCTGGATGGCGCCTTTGAGCAGAAGCTCGGCAAGAAGAACATCGGTACCACCAAGCGCGGCATCGGTCCGTGCTATCAGGACAAGATGGCCCGCATCGGCCTGCGCATGCAGGACATGCTGGACGAGGCACTGTTCCGCGACAAGCTGGAGACCGCTCTCGCCCGCGTGAACCCCGAGCTCGAGCTCATCTACAACCTGCCCACCTACACCGTGGACCAGATTTGCGACGAGTACCTGCCGATGGCCGAGCGCCTGCGTCCCTACATCACCGAGACGAGCCTGCTGCTCAACAACATGATCGATGAGGGCAAGGACCTGCTGTTTGAGGGCGCCCAGGCGACGCTACTCGACATCGACCACGGCACCTATCCGTACGTGACGTCTTCCAACTGCACCGCCGGCGGCGCCATTACCGGCTCCGGCGTCGGCATGAAGAATGTCGACCGCGTGCTGGGCGTCATGAAGGCCTATATCACCCGCGTCGGTTCGGGCCCCATGCCCACCGAGCTTTCCTATGAGTCCGAGGCTGGCCACACGCTGACCGAGGAGGGCTATGAGTACGGCGTGACCACCGGTCGCCGTCGTCGTTGCGGCTGGTTTGACGGCCCTATCGCCAACTATGCCTCGCGCGTCAACGGCCTCACCGACATCGCCGTGACCAAGCTCGACGTGCTTTCGGCTTTCGACACCATCAAGGTGTGCGTGGCCTACGATGTCGATGGCGAGCGCTACACGAGCGTGCCCGAGCATCAGGTGCGCTTTGAGCACGCCAAGCCCATCTACGAGGAGCTTCCTGGTTGGAAGTGCGATATCACCGGCTGCCGCAGCTTTGAGGAGCTGCCGCAGGAGGCTCAGGACTACGTGGCGTTTATCGAGGATCTGGCACACACCCGCGTGACGTTCATTGGCGTTGGCGCTGGTCGCGAGCAGATCATCAACCGATTCTGGAAGTAATCGGGACTATTTGGTTATTGCGATATACCCCTTTGCAGCCCGGACGGGCGGCCGAGGGGTATATTTGCTTGCAAAGGGCTCGCGCGGAGCGGGCCGTTCATCCATAGAGGAGGCACCCTTGAAGGCGGACACTCAAACCATCGACATCCTGTTGTTGGGCAGCGGCGGCCGCGAGCATGCTTTGGCAGCTAAGCTCGCAGCATCACCGCGCGCCGGCAAGCTCTACATTGCGCCGGGCAACGGCGGCACCGCGAGCTGCGGCGAGAACGTTGTTCTCGACGACTGCGATCCTGCGGCCGTGGCGGCGTTTGCGCAGAGCCACGGATGCGGACTTGTGGTAATTGGCCCCGAGGCTCCGCTCGTGGCGGGCGTGGCCGACGCCGTGCGCGCGGCGGGTATTCCCTGCTTTGGCCCGGGTGCCGAGGGCGCCCAGATGGAGGGCTCCAAGCTGTTCTCCAAGCAGCTCATGGAGCGCGCCGGTATCCCTACGGCGGCCTACGGCTCGTTTACCGACGAGGCTTCGGCTCTCGCCTACGTGCGCGAGCAGGGCGCCCCGCTGGTCGTGAAGGCCGACGGCCTTGCCGCGGGCAAGGGCGTTATCGTGGCGACCGAACTTGATCAGGCCGAGGAGGCCGTGCGCGAGTGCTTTGGCGGCACCTTTGGCGATGCCGGCAATACCGTGGTCATCGAGGAGATGCTCGTTGGTCCCGAGTGCTCGCTGCTGGCCTTTACCGACGGCAAGACCGTGCGCCCCATGGCCACCTCGCAGGACCACAAGCGTGCGCTCGAGGGCGACAAGGGCCCCAACACCGGTGGCATGGGCGTCTACAGCCCGGTGCCCATCGTGACCGATGAGGAGCTCGCCACCATGGTGAAGGTCATGGAGCAGACCGTGGCCGAGCTCGCTGCCGAGGGTATCGACTACCGCGGCTGCCTGTACGGCGGCTTTATGCTCACGCCTGCCGGCCCCAAGGTGCTGGAGTTCAATGCCCGCTTTGGCGACCCCGAGACGCAGGTCGTTCTGCCGCGCCTTAAGAACGACCTGGTCGAGGTCATGTTGGCTTGTGCCAACTGCGAGCTCGACCAGATTGAACTCGACTGGCGTGACGAGTGGGCCGTGGCCGTTGTCCTGACGAGTGCGGGTTATCCCGGCAGCTACGAGAAAGGCAAGGTCATTACCGGTATCGCCGATGCCGAGGCCATGGAGAACGTGACCGTGTACCACGCGGGCACCGCCGTGGTGGACGGCCAGCTCGTGACCAATGGTGGCCGCGTGCTTGCCGTGACCGCTCTGGGCGACACGTTCGAGAACGCTCGCAACCTTGCCTACGAGGCCTGCGAGAAGATTGATTTTGAGGGCAAGACCCTGCGTCACGATATCGGCCTGCGCGCGCTGCGCGGCCGCGACGCCTGGGATGCCTAAAATCCGAGAGGAATGAGACGGATGGACGAGAAGAACGAAGAGCTCGTGGACGCGCAGATCGTCGAAGAGGACAGCCGCATGTATGGGCACGCCGAGGGCGAGCCTGGTGGCGAGGTCGCTGACGAGCCGGCGCTGGTGCTGGGCGACGACGACCCGCACGATGCCGAGCTGCACGAGAAGATTCTTTCGGAGGAGTGCGCCTGGAAGGGCAAGATCCTCGACGTCCACCGTCTTGAGGTTGAGCTGCCCAACGGTCACCGCAGCGCCCGCGATATCGTTCGCCATCCGGGTGCGGCGGCCGTTGTGGCACTGACCGAGAGCGGCAAGATCGTACTGGTGCGTCAGTACCGCACCGCCATCGACCGCGTGACGGTCGAGATTCCTGCCGGCAAGCTCGACCCGGGCGAGGACCCGCTCGATTGCGCCAAGCGCGAACTGCATGAGGAGACGGGCTTTAAGGCTGGTCGTATTCGCTTTTTGACGTCGATTGTCACGTCCTGCGGTTTTTGCGATGAGATCATCCACATCTACTTGGCTACCAAGCTCGAGTTTGATGCGCCCAACCCCGATGATGACGAGTTTGTCAACGTGGACCTGGTGCCGCTGCACGAGCTGATCGACGCCGTGCTCGACGGCAAGATCGAAGACGCCAAGACCGTCGTAGGCGCGCTTGCCTGCGACAGCATCGCGCACCGCCTTGGGGGCGCGGAGCTTTAACGAGTGGGGATAGCCTTGGGACAAGTACTACTGATTGCTTTGTCCCAGGGCCTTACGTTGCTGATATTTCTTTGAGGATCACATGCTGAAGAGGTTTCTTTCTTACTACAAGCCCCAGATGGGGCTTTTTGTTGCTGATACTGTTTGTGCTCTGGTGCTTGCCGCCATTGACCTGGCGTTCCCCATTATCCTGCGCAATTTGACCGGTGGGCTGTTTACTCAGGGTCAGGCTGCCATTATGCAGGCGCTCGGCATGATCGCGGTGGGCTTGGTGCTGATGTATGCCGTCCGCTGCGCCTGCCGCTATTTTGTGAGCTATTGGGGTCACGTGATGGGCGCGCGTATGGAGTCCAAAATGCGCGAGGACCTGTTCGACCAGTATGAGCGCTTTAGCTTTGCGTACTTCGATCGCAACAGCTCGGGCGATATGATGAGCCGCGTGGTCAACGACCTGTTCGATATCTGCGAGGCGGCGCACCACGTACCCGAGTGGATCATCATCTGCGGTATCGAGATTATCGGCTCGTTTGTGATCCTCTTTACCATCGCCCCGGTGCTGGCGCTCGCCATGGCCGTGGTGACGGCGGCGTTTGCGGTCATCATGTTTTGGCAGAACATGCGTATGCGCGAGGTCTTTAGCGACAACCGCAAAAAGATCAGCGGCATCAATGCGCAGCTGCAGGATTCGCTGGCGGGCATGCGCGTGGTCAAGAGCTTTGCCAACGAGGAGACCGAGCGTGCCAAGTTCCGCGCCTCCAACAATCGCTATCTTTCGTCCAAGGAGAACATGTATCACGCCATGGGCGTCTATACCGCGACGTATGGCCTGCTCTCTGGTGTGCTCTATGTGATCGTGGTGCTGCTGGGCGGCTGGCTGGTCGCCCAGGGACAGCTGCAGGCGGTCGATATGGCGACCTTTGCACTCTATATTTCGCTGTTCTGCACGCCGCTCGAGACGCTCGTCAATTCGGCCGAAACGTATCAGAAGGCTATCGCCGGCTTTAAGCGTATGGACGAGGTGCTCTCGACGGCGCCGGATATCCAGGACAAGCCGGGCGCTACGGATCTGCAGGTGACCGCCGGCGCCGTGGAGTATCACGACGTGTGCTTTAACTACGAGGATGTCGAGCTGGGCGAGGGCTATGCCGACGAGCGTCCCGTTATCGACCATATGGACCTGTCCATCAAGCCCGGGCAGACCATCGCTTTGGTTGGCCCTTCGGGCGGCGGCAAGTCCACAACCTGTTCGCTGCTGCCGCGCTTTTATGACGTGGCTACCGGATCCATTAGCATCGACGGTCAGGACGTGCGCGATGTGACGCAGCAGAGCCTGCGCCGCGCCATCGGCCTGGTGCAGCAGGATGTCTATCTATTTGACGGTACGATTGGCGAGAACATCGCCTACGGCAAGCCGGGCGCCACGGCAGAAGAGATCGCCGAGGCCGCCCGTCGCGCCAACATCGATGCCTTTATCGAGTCGCTTCCGCAGGGCTACGACACCGTGGTGGGCGAGCGCGGCAGCCGTCTTTCGGGCGGACAGAAGCAGCGCGTTGCCATCGCGCGTGTGTTTCTCAAGAACCCCAAGATCCTGATTTTGGACGAGGCGACGAGTGCTTTGGATAACGAGAGCGAGGAGGCGGTGCAGGAGTCACTCGAAGAGCTGGCACGCGGCCGCACCACGATTATTATCGCCCACCGTCTTTCGACCATTAAGCATGCCGATGAGATTGCGACCGTTGAGCATGGTCGCGTTGTGGAGCGTGGCACGCACGAGGAGCTTCTCGCCCGTGGCGGCACCTATGCCCGTTACTATCGAATGCAGTTCGAAGGTGCGCGTGCGCACGAGCTCGACTGATTGATATGACAGGAAGTTTATGGCTGACAAGAACCCTTTGACTCCGGAAGAAGTGACGGAGTTATTCTCCGAAATCGATGCATCCGGCGTCTTGGATCCCACGCTCGCCAAAAAGCGTACCGAGCGCATGCGTGAGAAGGAGGCTGCGGCCAAGCGCGGTGACAAAGCGGCGCTAGCGCAGCTGCGCAGCGAGGACCGCGCGAGCCAGGCAAAACATATCGACCCGCTGTCCGAGGACGATCCTTCGGGTTCGCAGGTGAGCCATACCATTACGAAGACTGCCATGGCCGTGGTTATCGGCATCTTGGTGCTGATCGTGGGCATGCAGATTGGCTACGGCGTGATGCGTCGCCTGAATACCGCCAACCTGTCCGAGAGCGTTTCGGTCGATACCGTTTCGACGGCGCTGAAGGGCGGCCTTGAGTGGGGCAACGGCTTTACGCAGTTCCCGCTCGACTTTACCGTCGATGAAGCCGATGAGCGTACGGGCACGGTCGAGGTGACGGTGTTGGACACATCGTCTGCCAACGAGCTCGAGCTGCTGTCCAACGGGCAGATCCAGGCCGCGGCGCTTGCGACCAACGCGCTGCTCAACGATAAGATCGACCGCGTGGTGTATAACGTTCACGCCTATATCGACGAGGATAGCAACATTCAGCACGATTCCTTCTTTGGCATGTTCCCCGCGCGGGGCCACCAGAGCGCCATTTTGACGTTCGTGTGGACCAAGAGCTCATCCAACGCCACGAGTATCGACTGGAAGATGCGCATCGTGAGTATGGATGACACCATCGCCGAGCGCATTCAGAAGCAGGTGAACTCGGTGTCGTCGTTGATTGAGGACCCGGTGGTGAGCCAGACCAAGATTGACGAGGAAAAGGCCGAACGTGACCTGGAGCATCGTCTGCATGGCCGCGAGATTTTCCGCGGCGGCAAGCCCGATCGCTCACCGTCCGAACTGCTGGAGCAGGACAAGAAAAAATAAGACGCCATCATCCCGCGTGAGCCAAGTGACCACGCGGGATGATTTTTCTGGGACGGGGGATTCAAAAATCATTATGCATAGAAAGTCATAATTATCATTTCGTAAACATTTCAATGAAATTAACGCCATGAGGCATACTTGCGGTTACAATACCGCGAGGCCTAACTACACACCTTTAAGCCGGTCCTGTGAGACCGGGAAGGAGAATTATGGCGAACAACCATACCGCGGGCGCTGCCGCCCGCACCTTCGCGCCCAGCGAGCTTTGCCAGCGCATGCTGGCCAAAACCAGCAAGGGCACCTGCGGTCCCTGCATCCTGTATCTTGAGGATGGGACCATTTTTTATGGACGTGCATGCGGCGCCGCGGGCACCGCGACCGGCGAAGTCTGCTTCAACACCTCGCTCGAGGGCTACTTTGAGGTCATGACCGACCCGAGTTATGCCGGCCAAATCGTAACCATGACCTATCCGCAGATCGGCAACTACGGTATCGACGAGACCGACGTCCAGTCGGCCTTCCCCGGCGACGACGTGCGCCCTGCGAGCGCTCCGGCTATGCGCGGCATGATCGTTCGCGACATGTGCGCCACGCCTTCTAACTGGCGCTCGGCCGTCAGCGTGCCGGAGTACCTGCGCGCTCACGGCATCGTCGCTATCGAAGGTGTCGACACCCGCGCCCTGGTGCGCCATCTGCGCGACAATGGTTCCAAGATGGGCATTATCTCGACCGAGATCTTCGACGTCGACGAGCTTGCCGAGCGTCTGGCCGCAGCGCCCACGCTGGTAGGCGAGAACCTGGTCAAGACCGTAAGCTGCCCCGTACCTCACGAGTTTGTGGCCGCCGACCTGCCTGCCACGCATGACTTTGCGCTTGCGGTTGCCGCTCCTGCCCGTCACAAAGTGGTCGCCTACGACTGCGGTGTGAAGCGCGGCATTCTGGAGGGGCTGGTCCGCGCCGGCTGCGACCTTACCGTCGTGCCGTGGGACACGCCCGCGAGTGAGGTGCTCGACATGAATCCCGACGGCGTCTTTTTGTCCAATGGCCCCGGCGACCCCGACGCCGTGGTGGAGACCTACGAGCAGGTGCAGCAGCTGATCGGCAAGGTGCCGGTCTTTGGCATTTGCCTGGGCCATCAGATGATCAGCCTGGCCTGCGGCGCCCAGATGGAAAAGCTTAAATTCGGTCACCGCGGTGGCAACCAGCCGGTCGTGAACCTGGTAAGCCGTCGCGTGGAGATTACCGCGCAAAACCATGGCTTTGGCCTGCTGTTCCCCAGCCTGGGCAAGCTTGTCCCCGAGCTTTCCGGCGGCGAGACCGAGCATGCGGCCGATGGAGATCTGCGCGTCTGGGTGCGCCGCGGAATCGCGCCGGTCGTGATGAACGAGCGCTTTGGCCGCATTCGCCTGACGCACGTGAACCTCAACGACGGCACCGCCGAGGGCATCCAGCTGCTCGACGCCCCGTGCTTCTCGGTCCAGTACCACCCCGAGGCCTCGCCTGGCCCCACCGATGCTCACTATCTCTTTACCGCCTTTACGCGACTCATGGACGGCGAGGAGAACTACCTGGACATCGACACCGCGAAGGACCGCCTGGCTGGCTGGAATTTCGCCGAGACCGCCGCGACCGAGACCGAGGAGAACTAACATGCCGAAACGTACTGACATCAAGCGTATCCTCGTTATTGGTTCGGGCCCCATCGTTATTGGCCAGGCCTGCGAGTTCGACTACTCCGGCGCCCAGGCCTGCAAGGTGCTCAAGGAGGATGGCTTTGAGGTCATCCTAGTCAACTCCAACCCGGCGACCATCATGACCGACCCGGGCTTGGCCGACCGCACCTATGTCGAGCCCATCACCGCCGAATTTATCGAGCGCGTGATCAAGAAGGAGCGCCCGGACGCACTGCTGCCCACGCTGGGTGGCCAGACCGGTCTGAATGCCGCCGTCGAGCTGGCAAAGGACGGCACGCTCGACAAGTACGGCGTCGAGATGATCGGCTGTGACCTTGCCGCCATCGAGCGTGGCGAGGACCGTAAGCTTTTTAACGAGGCCATGGCCGAGATTGGCCTGGAGGTTGCGCGCTCGGGCTATGCCTACAGCGTGGCAGACGCCGAGGCTATCGCCGAGCGCGTGGGATATCCCTGCGTGCTGCGCCCGAGCTTTACTCTCGGCGGCGCCGGTGGCGGCATCGCGCATACTCACGAGGAGCTCGTCTCCATCGTGAGCCAGGGCCTTGAACTCTCGCCCGCTCACGAGGTGCTGGTCGAGGAGTCCATCGAGGGTTGGAAAGAATACGAGATGGAGGTTATGCGCGACCACGCTGGCAACGGCATCATCGTGTGCTCCATCGAGAACCTCGACCCCATGGGCGTGCATACCGGTGACTCCATCACCGTGGCGCCGGCGCAGACCCTCTCCGACCTTGAGTATCAGCGCATGCGTGTCGCCTCGCTCGCCATTTTGGAGAAGATCGGCGTCGAGACCGGCGGATCCAACGTGCAGTTTGCCGTGAACCCCCAGACCGGCCGCCTGATTGTCATCGAAATGAACCCGCGCGTGAGCCGTTCGTCTGCGCTGGCCTCCAAGGCCACGGGTTTCCCCATCGCCAAGGCCGCCGCTCGCCTGGCCGTGGGCTACACGCTCGACGAGATCGTCAACGACATTACCAAAGCTACGCCCGCCTGCTTTGAGCCCACGATCGACTACTGCGTGGTCAAGGTGCCGCGCTTTGCCTTTGAGAAGTTCAAGGGCACCGACCCCACGCTCACCACGCGCATGAAGGCCGTGGGCGAGATCATGGCGATCGGCCGCACCTTTGAGGAGGCTTTTGGCAAGGCCATGCGCTCGCTGGAGGATGGACATCAGGGTATTTGCGCTGGTGGCAAGGAGGGCGCCGATAAGCTGAGCGACGAGGAGCTCGCCCAGGCCGTGGGCACTCCGACTGAGCACCGCATCTTCTTTGTGGTCGAGGCCCTGCGCCGTGGCTGGGATGTTGCGCGCATCCACGCCATCTGCGGTATCGATCCGTGGTACCTCAACCGCATCAACGATATGGTGCAGGTCCAGGAGAGCGTTCGCGGCCTGCGCGTGGGGGACATTGATGCCGACGCGATGCGTCTGCTCAAGCAGTATGGCACGAGCGATGCCGAGATTGCCACACTAACCGGCTCGGACGAGCGCTTTGTTCGCGCTTACCGCAAGGGTCTGGGCGTGGTCCCCAGCATGAAGACGGTCGACACCTGCGCCGCCGAGTTCTCGAGTGCCACGGAGTACCACTACAAGACCTACGAGAACATCTACCGTACGAGCCCAGTCGCCAAGAAGTGCGTTGCCCCCGACGAGACCACGCCGGCAGATAAGCCCAAAGCGATGATTCTGGGTGCTGGACCTAACCGTATTGGCCAGGGTATCGAGTTTGACTACTGCTGCGTGCATGCGAGCTATGCGCTGGCGGCCCGCGGCTTTGAGACCATCATGGTCAACTGCAACCCCGAGACCGTTTCGACTGACTACGACACGTCCGACCGCCTGTACTTTGAGCCGCTCACTTACGAGGACGTCATGGACGTTATCGATGTCGAGCGCCCCGACGGCGTCGTGGTGACGCTCGGCGGCCAGACCCCGCTTAAGCTGGCACGCATGCTCGAGGAGAGCGGCGTGAACATCATGGGTACCAAGCCCGACGCTATCGATTTTGCCGAGGACCGCGAGCGTTTTGCCGCCCTGCTCGACAAGCTGGGCATTATGTATCCGCCGGCGGGCCAGGCAACCTCGTTTGAGGAGGCCGAGGCCGTGGCCGCGCACATCGGCTACCCGCTGCTGGTGCGTCCGAGCTACGTGCTGGGCGGCCGCGGCATGATGATCGCCTATGATGCCGAGCATCTGCGCGATTACATGGCCGAGGCCGCGCGCATTAGCCCCGACTACCCGGTGTATCTCGACCGCTTCCTGGAGGGTGCGATTGAGTCCGACGTCGACGCCCTGTGCGATGGCGAGGAGGTATATATCGGTGGCATCCTGGAGCATATCGAGGAGGCCGGTATTCACTCCGGTGACTCCGCGACCTGCATTCCGCCGTTCAGCTTTAGCGAGAGCCTGCAGGCGAAGCTCCGCGAGACCACGCGCCGTATCGCCATGGCGCTGGGAGTCCGCGGCCTGGTCAACGTGCAGTATGCCATCAAGGGCGAGACCGTCTACGTGATCGAGGCCAACCCGCGCGCCAGCCGTACCGTGCCGTTCATCTCCAAGGCCACCGGCGTGCCGCTGGCCAAGTGCGCGGCGCGTATCATGGCGGGCGATTCCATCGCGAGCCTGGGCCTGCCGAGTGACGAGCGTCAGCTGGACTGGTTCTGTATGAAGGAAGCCGTTATGCCCTGGGGCCGTTTCCCGGGAGCCGACGTTATCCTGGGGCCCGAGATGAAGTCGACGGGCGAGGTCATGGGTATCGCCAAGAGCTATCCCGAAGCATACGCCAAGACGCAGCTGGCGATTGACTACCAGCTGCCCGATCCGAGCTGCGGCAAGGTGTTCATTAGCGTGTGCGACCGCGACAAGCGTCACATCCTTTCGGTCGCGCGTATCCTGCGCTACCTGGGCTTTGACATCTGCTCTACCGAGGGTACGGCGCGCGTTCTGCGTGGAGGCAACGTGACGTGCGAGGTCGTGGAAAAGATCAGCGGCCCGCATGACGGCGAGCGTCCCAACATCGGCGACCTCATCGCCGATGGCAAGATTGCGGTAATCATCAACACGCCGTATGGTCCGGGCTCGCGTGGCGATGGCTACCTGCTACGTACCGAGGCCGTACGCCGCGGTGTGACCTGCGTGACGGCGATGTCTGCCGCCAACACATACGTGAGTGCCATCGAGGCCGTGCGCGAGGACCAGCAGGGTCACGGCAGCGCCAACGACATGGGCATGGACGTCATCGCCCTGCAGGACCTGCCGCAGTACACGGTGTAGTGTGACCTGTCCGGCCGGGGCGGGAGGGGCCGAGATTTCCCCCTTTCGCTCCGGCTGCAAGCAGAGTCGCTCAGGAGGAAACTCGGCCCCTCCCGCCCCGGCCTGCGGTGACTT
>UMIC01008119.1_pt1 | contig 28627 bp, 28 predicted proteins | sample 1965681 | NCBI WGS metagenome assembly UMIC01 (sample SAMEA4836114, study PRJEB28245) | human gut metagenome | biome: gut microbiome; material: fecal sample | place: Denmark | collected 2008
GTATCTCTGCCATTCTATCCCTCCTACAACCATACAGGCGGGTATTTCTCCCCGCCTGTGTGATTCTCACCTTTTCCGGTCTGTTTCACCGGTCCATCTGATTACTTTAACTGGTCTTCCGTGTAATAACCGGAGTCAATCAGCATTTCTTTGTAATTATCAATTGTGACAACCACCGGCTCGCAGAGATATGTGGGGATTACGCCTGTGCCGTTGTCATAAGACTGGGTATCGTTTACTTCTGCCTCTCCGCCCTGCATAACGGCGTCCACCATCTTAACCACCTGTGAGGCCAGGGTACGTGTATCCTTGAATACGGACATTGCCTGCTTGCCTGCAATCAGGTTCTTCACATTGGCGATATCACAGTCCTGGCCGGTGATAATGGGATATTCGCCGGTATAGGAGGATGCAAGGGCATTCTCAACACCCAGCGCGGTGGAGTCGTTGGAGCAGAGTACTGCGTTTAAAACGGTACCGTCGGAGTAATTTCCTGCGATGATGGTATCCATTCTGTTCTGTGCCTTCTCCGAATCCCAGTTAGCGGTTGCCACCTGCTCAAATGTGGTCTGGCCGGACTTTACAACCAGCTTTCCGCTGTCAATGTATGGCTGAAGCACGTCCATGGCTCCGCCGAAGAAGAAGTTACAGTTATTGTCAGCCGGGTCTCCGGTGAACATCTCAATGTTGAACGGTCCGTCGTTCCCCTCTAATCCAAGAGCCTTTACCAGATATTCGCCCTGTTTCTGTCCTACCATATAATTGTCAAAGGTTGCGTAGTATGTAACAGCGTCGGAGTTCATCAGAAGCCTGTCATAGGAAATAACAGGTATGCCTGCTTCCTTTGCCTGTCCCAGCGGCTCGCCCAGAGAGCTTCCGTCGATGGACGCGATTACCAGCATCTCACAGCCGTTGGAAATCATGTTCTCCACCTGGGATACCTGGGTCTGTACATCGTTGCTGGCGTACTGAAGGTCTACCTCATATCCGGCTGCCTCCAGCTCTGCCTTCATGTTGCTTCCGTCCTGGTTCCATCTCTGCAGGTCCTTGGTTGGCATTGCCACGCCGATCAGGTGCTTTTCGCCGGATGCAGCCCCGTCCTTTGCTGCTTCTGTCTCAGCCTTGGTATTCTCTGCTTTGGCATTCTCTGCCTTTGCGTCGGCCTGGGTCTCTGTCTTTGTCTCTGAAGCAGGAGCAGCTCCCTCCTTGCCTGCGCATGCCATAAGGCTGCCTGCCATGGCTAATGTAAGCATGGTCACTAACAATTTCTTTTTCATATATCAAATCCTCCTCCAAATGTTTTTGATGGTTTCACTATACCACAAAGGCCTCTGGACTTGCTTGGCACCCATCTGCACACTTTTGAGAGGTTTAAAAAAATGCCCTGTGCTCTACAGGACATTTTTGCTCAGTTTATATTGTTTTTAGTTAAAAATATGCTAGCGTGGTCTTTGCAGTCATTCCTGCTCCATTGTAAACTTTTATTTTATTTCTGAACAGGCCTTTAATGCTTCATAAGCCACATACTTAATCAACTCAATTTCCAAACCAATTTCACTGTCACTTACCGTTGGAACCGCAATATATTCGTCAACATCCCCTTTCGCGTGTGCTATGGAACACCTCATTGAATATATCCGTTCACAGAGCCTTCCTACTATCTTTTCATCGCTTTTCGTTAAATCAATTGGGGTTTTCTGTGAATTACAGTATTTATTTACTCTGCTTTTATCTTGTAATATCCAGGATTTAAATTTTGATATATCCAAACTCCTTGTCAGCACTAATTTCAGCGACTCTCATGCAGAGCATTGATTAGGTATAGGGCTGGTATATACTCGAATTCTAACGAATGAAACTGAATTCCATATAACTTGGCTTCCCCTTCTAATTTATAGATTGCATCCATTTCTACAACGGAAAAGTCTAAGTCATGTTCCATTGAGACTTTCAGCAATATCTCATTAATCATACGGCATATCGCATCATTGCTTAAGCATTCTATATCAAATAATTGAATCGATAAATATCTTTCATGATTAAAATGCGTATGGGTAATTTCACCCCACTTGCCTATATTGATAAAATAGTCGTAAAAAACGCTCCAAATCAGGTCACTCTTAGCTCCAATTTCACCAATACATCTTTTCCCATCATAAAGTTGTACTGATCCAATATCTTGATAGTCAACTCCCTTGATTATTTTCTTATACGTCTTCAAGTTACTAGGTATGACCATACACTCATAATAGTTTGCTATCCGAATAGCATTATTACCTACGCGGAAAAAGGCATTATAAAATAGCGGGGAAAGTACATTTTGAAATGAACGCCAATCATCCCCTGGCTTCATGGACTCAACCAGCTTAGAAAACAAAGCAATCTGGATACCCAGGATTTTCATGGATTCTTCTGTTAATTCAAACAACTCCCCTCCAATATCCACTGAATTAATATTATCCAGCGAAATAGTCTTAACCCATCTTTTTAGTGCTTCATGTTTAACCAACCGATTCCCATACATTGACATATAACGGACTCCCCTTTGTCTTGCTGGTATTTCTCCATTAGGCTGCACCTTACTGACATGAAAGTCAGTTTACATTCAAATACACATCCTCCTTAGCATGGAACCCGCCCTTAATGATGACCTCGTCCATATTTTCCCCGGTGACCGCAATGGGCTGCAATTCCAGGTAGGGAACTTGATAGGTGCCGTCATAGGCAGTGCTCCGCGCCTCCTCTATTTCCTCTCCCAGTCCCAGGAGCACCGCGCATTTGGCAGCCATGCTGGCCTCCTGTTCCACGGATTTGAAGGCCGTCATTTCCTGGGTTCCCTCCACGATGCGCTGGCAGGCTGCCAAGTCGCCGTCCTGGCCGGTCACGTACACCTTTCCGGCCAGCCTTTCCTCGGACAAGGCCCGGAATGCCTGGCTGGCCAGATCATCATTTCCGCAGATGATTCCCTTAACATAGCGGTCCTGTTTTAATCCTTCCTTGGTGTAGGTATAGGCGTTCTCTGCAACCCAGCCCGCACAGTTGGACTCGTAGACCACGCTGAGGCTGCTGCCTGCCAGCGTCTCGTCAATGCCTTCGCGGACAAGCGTTACATTGTGATCTGTTAACGGACCCTGAATTAAGAAGATATCTCCCCCATCCGGTATGTTTTCTAACAGGCTTCTGGCCATCAGCCTGCCCACCTCGGTGTTGTCAAAGGATATGTAAAGGTCACATCCGGCATTCTGTATGAGACGGTCATAGGAAACTGTCTTGATTCCCGCTTCCCTGGCTTTAATCATCACATCTGTCAGCGCCTCGCAGTCCCCTGCCACCACCACGATGACATCCACCTGTTTTCTGATGAAATACTCAATCTGGGAAATCTGATCCTGCACGTCCCCGTTGGCATTCTGGACATTGACCTCTGCCCCCAGCTCCTTTGCAGCGGATACGAACACATCCCGTTCCCGCATCCACCGCTCTATAACAAAAGAATCAAAGCTAAGACCAATCTGTACCTTGGGCTCCTCCTGCTCCACGCTGCCTGCCGCCGCATCCTCCGTCCTGACACAGCCCGAAGCCGCCAGGACCGTGAACAGGACCGCAGACAGTGTGCAGACAATGCGGCCTGCGGTTCCTTTTTTACGTATACTCATGTCTATTCCCTATCCTCTCCCTGTCCCATTCTCCAGCCGTTCCCTGTACTCGCTGGGATTGACGCCCTCGTATTTCTTAAAAATACGGCTGAAATAATTGGGATCGCTGTATCCTACCATGGCACATATCTGCTTGATACTGTAATCCGGGTTCTGAAGACAGACGCAGGCCTGTCTCATCCTGGTTCTGGTCAGGTATTCTATGAAATTTTCCCCTGTACCCTGTTTGAACAGCTTGCTGAAATAATAGGGACTTATGTTTACCATCCTGGATATCTCATCCAGGGAAATATCCTTCTGGTAATTTTCGTCAATGTATTTCCTCACCGTATCCACCAGGTATTCCATCTCCTTCTTTTTCTCAGTTCCCGCGCATTTGCATATTTCCCGCGTCTTTTCCAGGAACCAGTGGCACAATTTGTCGCTGTCAGATGCATCCCTTATCTCACGTATATAGCTGCCCCTGGGCTTCATGCCGAATTCAGTTCCGTCCTTTGCACAAATCCGGTACTCCAACCGCATGATAAGCTCCAATATCTTGGCCTCCATGTCCTCCCGGCACCCATACATTCCCTCAATGCAGGAAAAAAGCTCCGCCCCGCAGGCAGCCGCTCCCTCGCTGTCCGCCTTCAGCCCCCGCTCGTAATAACTGTTTTCCAGCTCCTTTGGATATTCCCCGGTCACATCCCCCTGCCTGCTGGGAATATCCGTGATGTGGACCACATGGCTGACGCTCTCCCGCAGGGCCCTCAGCGCCTCCCCGTATGACTCCTTCGCGTTTCCCAGGGTTTTTGTACTCCCGATGCCGCTGCGGAAATCGCTTCCAATGTGTTTCTCCAGCTTCTGGAGCATGGTCCTGGTCCTGGTGATGACCTCCACCCGCTCTTCATATTTAAGCGTCGGCTCAGAGGAAGGCACAAACAGCACCACCCGGTTGCCCATGACAGGCCCGGTGATACAGGAAAAATAATCCTTCACGATTTCCCTCATATCCTGATAATACTTGTTGGCCTTTACGCTGGAGCCGATTGCATTGGTCAGCCTGCCGCTCTCATCCCTGTCTCCGAATTCCAGCACCAGGCAGAAACCGTAATTGTCCCTGATTCCCAACAGTTCCTCGTAGCCGGAACTGTCCGCTGCGCCGTCGTCCTGAAGCATGCTGTAGATAAACCCGCTCTCAATCATGGGCACCACAATTTCCAGCCTCTCCCTGATTTTAAGGTCGTCGCTCCGCTTCTGCCTGGCTTCCTCCACCCGCTGCATGGCTTTCATGCACACGTCCAAAATCACCTTTTTATTGGAAATAGGCTTTGTCAAATACTCCATGACACCCAGGTTCACCGCCTCCTTTGCATAGGCAAATTTATCGTAAGCCGTAATGATAATAATAATCATCTCATTATTGACCTTCCTGATCTCCTGGATAGCCTGGATTCCGCTGAGCCCCGGCATATGGATGTCCACAAATGCAATATCCGGGTGAAAACTTTCAGCCATCTCCACCACAGCCCTGCCTGTTTTGACGCATCGTATATCGCATTCACTTCCAAAGCTGGTGGCAATGATATGCTTAAGGGACTCCAGCATAATTCCCTCATCATCTGCCAGTAATATCCGAAACATTTCCAATCTCCTCCTTCACCGGAATATGGATAATGACCTCGGTCCCCATTCCGGGGCCTTCGCTTACAATCTGGACCAGGCCCTTTTGCTGATAATACAATTCCAGGCGGCTGACCACATTGTCCAGGCCGATTCCCGTGGAATCGCCGTCCTCCGGCGTTTCCTGCCTCCTGCCTTCCATTACCTCAAGAATCCTCTCACGGCTCATGCCCTTTCCGTTATCCCGCACACTGATGCGGATGGAATCCCTGCACCCGTGAACCGTAAGAAGAATTGTACCGTTTTCTTCCATGCCGCGGATCCCATGTCTGACCGCATTCTCCACAATGGGCTGCAATATCATGCTGGGCATCTTCACATCCAAAACCCGCTGGTCAATGGACTCTTTAAACTGTATATCCCCTGCAAACCGCACATTCAGTATGTAGATATAATTTTCAGCCGCAGCCGTCTCATCCCCCACCGTGGCGTCCTCCAGCCCCTTCTTCACATTGTAGCGGAAAAATTCCGCCATCTTGTCCAGAAAAATACAGGTTTTTTCCGCGTCCTCCATCATAGCCAGCTGGGCCCCGGCATTGAGGGAATTAAACAGAAAATGGGGATTAATCTGGGACTGCAGGTATTTAAGACGGGCCTCCTTCAGGTGGTTTTCCATCAAAAGCTCCCGCTCCAAAAGTTCCTGCTCCTTCTCCGCCCCTTCCTTTACCTTAGCCACATACTCCTCCAGGCTGCCTACCATCTGGTTGAAGGTTCTGGTGACAATGCCAATCTCGTCGTTGGAATCCGTGTCCGGCATCTTTACGTTAAAGTTCCCCTGCCCCACCAGATTCGCTGTCCTCGCCAGACTGGTAAGGGGCGTCACCATATCCTTTACCAGCATCCTGAGCACCATAATCCCAGCCAGCATGACAATCATCAGAATTACCATATTGAACACCTCCATATAGCGAAGGGCTTCCCTCATGGTCTGGTAACTGGCAGAGTTATTTTTAAACTGAAGCTCGTTGAGCTCCGATATACGCATGTTGATGTACTGGTACAGGGTAAGGGCCCTTTCATAAGCCTCCCTGTACCGTTCCACATTCCGTCCCCGTTTGGCCTGGACCGCATCCTGAGTCACGGCCAGATAGGATTCCGACATCATACGGATGTTTTTTTCCAGGATTTTTCCCGGCTTGTCAACTGTTTTGTCATTCAGGCGTTCTAAAAATTCCTGGTATTCCTGCTGGCTTTTATAATAGCTCTCAAGGCTGTCCGAGCTCTTTACGGACACATAGTCCCCCATGTCCTTCTGCACATGCTTCAATGCCTCTGACAGCTCGCTCAGATTGACATTGCTGGCATATACCGTATCCATCTTTCCGGCTATTTTATTTACCTGAAGATAGATAAATATATTGCTTACAAATAACGTCAGTATCATAAGGGTTACGGCCAGCAGTATCTTCTTCTCCAGGCTCAGGCGGCCCCATATGTTCTTTCCCGGTCTTTCCATATACATTGCCCACTTTTCCTTACTCAACGCCCATGTTTCATTAGCTGGCTCACATTTTCCTTTGTGACAAACTGCAAATCCACACTGTAATAGGAATTTGCATGTCCCTCCTGCAGATACTCCTCCAATGCCTGTACACAGTACCGCCCCATCTGCTCCGTATCGATGACAAGCGTTACCGGAATATTCCCCTTCCTGACAGCCTCCAGAATCTGGTCTGACTTGTAATACCCCAAAAGCTGGAGCTCACCCACCTTATTGTAGTCAATCATGGCCTGATAGGCTGCCTCTGTATCTACGGCCTCGGTACACACCAGGACGTCCGGTATTCCCTCCTTGCGGAAGAATATGTTCCTTATGGTCTCATCCGCATCCACCTTCCCGGTGGAACGCATGGTCTCCTGTATCAGTCTGACCCTTCCCGATGTGTCCGGTGAGGTCACCAGCAGGTTGTTGATCTGTTCCGCTATCTGCTCCTGGCTGCTGTTATCCCTGTCGTGGAGCAGAAGCATCACCTCCACATCGTCCTTATCCGGCGGCACCAGCTTAAAAATCTGTTCCCCGTACTGCCGTCCCAGCTGGTAATCGTTGACCCCCACAAAGCTTATGCGGCTGGTATCCGGAGCGTCCTTAAGGACCGTGACCACGGGGATTCCCGCCTTATCGGCCTCATTAATCCGCTCATCTATCTTATGACCGCCTGTGTATTCCAGTATGATTCCGTCCACCCCGGAGGCAATGGCCATGTCCATAAGACTCTCCATCTCTATGGTGGAGGAAAGACTCTTGCCCATCAGCTCCACCAGGGCATTGTGCTCCCTGGCCGCCTCTCTGGTGCTCTCGTACACATCCTTCCAGAAAGGCATATCGGAATCCTCCACAATCATGACGTAGTGGTAGCGGTATTCATTTCCATCCTCCCCGCCGTCCTCCCCCACCTGCTTTAAAACATTCTGGTAATAGGAGCTGGTGACCAGTGTGAGGAACAGCACTACCAGTATTCCAGCAATTACAATTATCCGTTCCAAGCGTACCCGGTTTTTCATTGGTTTTCTGTGCCCGCCCTCTCTATCAGCCTCTCTATCCCATCCTCCGGATAGAGCTTCACCCCATACTTCCTGCACAGCTTTTCTGCGTCCGCCAGGTAGGAATCACGTTCCTCCCTGGTATCACAGGGATGGCTCATGGCCAGGGTCTTAAGGCCCGCAGACACCATCTCGCAGAAGCAGTCCATGACTCCCAGGCCGTAGGAATAGGCGTCAATCACATGTCCGGTATCCTCCCCGTTCACAAACTCGTATTCTTCCTTGTCCAGAGACAGGGGAATTCCCGACTTACTGGTCACATTTACCCCGCCATACCAGGTGCTGTCCACCAAAAACATATCCCCTATCCGGTATTCCATGGAACATTCATCATTCTTTTTAATAATCCGTATTTTCTGTCCGTCCATTGCTATTTCCCCCAGCCACACATTATAATAAAATATAGGTATCCCTCTATTTTATAGCCACCCCCGGTTCCTGTCAATCCACCTTGCAAACCGGCCTGCATCCCGCCCTGTTTTTCACACTATCAAATCTCCCCCCGGCGTGATATAATCTAATTATCACATTCAGACTGCGGTCTTAGCCACGAAAGGCCCGGCACACGGCAATGTAATGATATACGGGGGGGATGGTTATGGTATTAAGATGTTTTTCGGCTCCGGATGAAAAGGTAAATCTCTGCTTTTATCCCTGCGGTTCCGGCACTGGACCAGGAGACCGCGATACATACTGTCAGGAACCACTGCGCATTTATAAGACAGATTATACAATGCTCCTGCTGCCCTACCTGGAATCGGAATTCCCGGAATTTGACGTCTGCCGGGGCCGGGATAACCGCATACCTGCCGGGACCTGGAATGTCATAATACAGAAAATAGAAGCCGACATGAGCCACATCCATTTCGACGATACTGTCTTTGACTTTTACAGCCGCTTCACCGGCTGGGTCGCAGACGCATTGGATCAGGAGGATATGATTATCGCGGAGGGAAACCAGTAGCCGGACCGGACTGAAATCATCCTGCTTCTGCTCACTTTTCTGAAGTACCTTCACGTCCCGGATAATGGCCACAGCCCCCTTTTTCCTGCCGGAATCTCGGTCGCCACGCCGCCGATTTCCAGGACAGCGCCGTCCTTTATTGCCTGTTTCACACCTTCATGGGCGCTTTGGCTTCCGGTAAAAACGGCAGCAGTGGAATGTGATGTTCAGCATCCCGCACATGGCTTTTACATCCTCTGACAGATCATAGGTAATTGTTAAAAGCAAAACTCCTTAAATGTGGATAACCCATCCGTTATGTAAGGATAAATGATTATGTTATTTGGTATTATCTCAGTCGTTGTAACACTTATTTTAGTTGCTACTCAAAAGTATTTATCCAGAAAGAGAAAGATGAGTGGCGTAGTTTTGCTTTTAATTGGTACAGGCTGCCTGGCAAGCATCATATACAACTCTGCAATTAAGGATTTGGTAGTTGCAGCTATAGAATATCTGGGGCTGCCAGGCTTTATACTTGCACCATTGTCAGGAGTTTTGCTCGGAGCAGCGACAGCTTCCCCTATGATTATTTATGCGAAGATTCATTAAGAACGGCCTTAGCATACGGGAACCTACGGAAACGCATGTTTTCGCTGGTATGGGCAGTGCGTCCTTTCCTGGCCGTGCTGCATGGATTTTTACAGAGCCAATGCCACTGACCCTTGCTGTATTGCATTTTAGGGCATCCCCATTTAATACGGTCAAAGCGGCCGGCTTCCTTTGTGACACCCAGATGTTTCATGACTAGGGAGTTGTCATTTGGGCATGTGGGATATCCGTATTCGTTATACCCGACTTCCTTAAGGGCGCTTTCATTTCTTGTATTGTAAGGAATCAGAGCTTTTGAAAAATGAAATTCATCTTTTAAGAATCCATAGATGTCATAACTGTCAAAAGCGGAGTCTCCCAGGAAGGTAAGTGGATGAAAGTCGGGATGGCGGACAAAAAAATCAAAGAGGATCGGCTTAAGCGATGAGGAATCACTAATCGATTTATCCTCATCTGGAGAGTCCGACTTCTTTTCTACAATAAGTTCAGGGTGCTGCTGCTTAAAATCATCATCTAATGCTCATGTGCGGTAAAGTAACACACAAGAATTTGATAGACAGCAACTCACTATTCTGTACAAAATTTTCAAACTAATAACTAAGATATTTAATTTTTCCAAAATTGTCTGCCAAATATAGTAAAAAACATTTATTTTTAAAATTGAAGAAAAATTTATGATTTTATAATAATAATATTTGCGGAGAAATATTATTTTTTCGTCAAAAGTGCCGATAATAATGATAAAGGTTATGAAAATATTATAATGAAAAAGAGGAGGTGAAACCTTATTGCTGTGTTTATTCTAGTTCTTGATTAAAAAATGGACTAGAATATATTTATAATTAACAAGTTGACGTTTTTTAGAAAGGAGAAGTATTATGAAACCAAGAAGAAAGTTAAGTGTATTATTCAGTTTTATCTTGATGGTGGTTTTGGTATTTGCAACTACAACGACAGCATTCGCAGCTACTGGCAATAAAAAGTAACCTCGTCTGGTAAAATGAGTATTGTACTCAATACTGGTCAAACAGGAAATTCCAGTGCAGTATCATTTAAGGTTTCAGGTTTACCCACAAACGCTGTTATTACTAAATTAGAAGTAAATACTGGTTCTCTCAGCAGTTATTCTGGTGCGATGTTAACCAATTATTTAACATTGACGAGTAGCAATAAAACCACAGCAGAAAAAATCACTTGGGGTGGGCAGGCAAATACAACGTTGAAATCAAATGGATTTCTTGCCACGAAAGCAAATGGAACATATACCATTACTTTTAACTGTACTTGTTTAGGTGGAGCTATTGTAGGCGGCATACCTACTGATGTTGGAAGTAAGACGTATTCTAGCCCATACATTACAGTATATTGGGACGATTCATTTTGATTTTGGGAATAGGTAAAGAACATCATCAAATCTAGTAGGAAGGAGAATGTGAAAAATGCGAATAGAAAATTATAACACATTCGCACAAAGTCGTCTGTTTTCGGGCACTGGAAAAATTGGGAATGTACAACTTCCCGATTATAATGATTTTCATTTCAACACGAAACAGTCTCCTGCTATGAGCGAGGATAAATATGAAGAGGCTATTATTGAACAAGCAAAAAAAGACCAATCAGAAGGGAAATTCCAATCGGATTCAGCAGGATTTAGAAATTTAGTGAAAAGTTATGTTTCTGTTGCCTCACCAAACAGAAAAGGAATTATTACAGATGGTTTAACAGCCATATTCAAAAATAATATTCCTCGTCCCAAAACGCTCGACATCATATCACTTATGTTTGGTGAAGTGAAATATCAAAAAGAAACTAAGAATTTATCTTATGCTGAGTTTTACGATGGCAATGGTGAAATGGTAGCTTCGTATTCAAACGGTGGTTGGACTTTTTATGGAACAAAAGAAGAAAATGCACGTGAATCTAAGCTTTTGGGAATATATAATGCAGCATGGAGAAGTGCTGCAAAAGCGAGTCAGGGAAACAGTAATGATGTCACTATAACAGATTCCATAAATATAACCGTATAAATACAAAAAACTAAACACCTCAATCAAGTGAAATTTTAGTAATCAATAAAAAGGCACCTATTGACTAATTGATAGGTGTCTTTTTTCGATTCAGAAAAGAAGCTTAGTCACCATTAACCTGACCTTAAAGCCCAACCCGCATCTATAACTGTCTTACCGTAATATGTCAGCTGGTACGTTTTACAGAGGAACGCTTACGGACGGAAGCGACCTACCGAGCAGTAAAGTCTGAAAAAGATTTGCTGCTTTTTTTTGCGCCCATTTTTGGAAAATTGGGAGAGTGTCGGTATTGGTAAGTGAGCAGGGGAAATTTCCAGTTTTCTATCAAACAGCGGGCAGAACGCAGCTTCTAAGAGCAAGATTTTACCGCAGTACCAAATTTCGCTTATCGCTCATTTTGTCCTTGCGGAAATCTTGTTGGGGAGTGCCTTCCTCAAGCCCTGCTTTATATATCCCAAGATGCTGACGGCCGACATCATCCTGCAGTATGTGAGGGCCATGCATAACTCCATGGGCAGCAACATAGAGACACTGTATAAAATCGTGGCCGACAAGGCCGAGGCGCTGGAATTCAGAGTGAGGGGGGATTCGCGAAAACGACACCCGCAGACAGGACATAGAGATTTATTACAGCTTTGTCGGCAAGATTGACTTGCCCGAAGCCTGAAAGCCCGCCCTATCCGGCGTAATCGCGAAACGCCGGATAGGAACGGCAAAATTTTTTACACTTCTATTACTTCTTTATCACACATTAGCAAAGAAAGCGGGTGTATCATCCAAAGTTTGTCCGGACAGTCTGAAAAGAGTTCATGTAAAGAAATCTGATGGTATTTAGCAGACATAAATTGAGTGACAACACTCAGTAAAATCAATGGGTTTCGGCGTTTATCCAACGCCTGCTGACAGATCATCATAGGAGAAAAACGCAATAAGGCACGGTATCTGCCGTGCCTTTTTCATTGCATCCATATAATCTGACAGCATGCCGGGAATTCCCACCGCCGCTGCGTTAAGCTTTTCTTCTATGAGAATTTTCGTACCCTTACGGCCAAGCGCATCTGACGGGGCGATCAGGCATATTTCCGAACAAGGCATCTGTATTTCTTTTTCCGGCAATGGCCGCACCTCCCGGCTCATGATCTTACAGCTTGATTCGCATACTTACCCTTCAGTACGGCTTCGTCCAGGATATGCCCTTCCATCCCATGATACATCTGATTCAGATGGAATCCATCCTTTAAATCCAGCATGGTATCCAGGGCACACACCTTTATCTCATAAACATGCGTGCCGTGCCCCTCCGGCGGCGCCATCCCGCCGTACCGGCCGCACATTTCCCCGGAATGGCCTCCTCCCTGAATGCAAATCCAGCTGTTGACTCCCTGTACAAAATCAGGGCCATTCCTGCCGGCGTCCTCTAAAAGCTCATTGGACGTGATATTGGCCGCCATCCAGTGAATCAAGGCAAAACCTCCGCCAGGTTTCTTTTTATGAGATTAGTATAGAAAGATTTTGACAATATGGCAATTACCCGCTTTTCCCACAGTATATACTTACTTTTTGATGTGTATTGGCAAGACAGTTCAGATAATATTCCTGTCCCGCAGCAATTGTTCCTATCCGGCCTCAATCATGTAATCAATGCCTATTTTCTGGTAGATTTCCAATGCCTTTAATACCGCTTTCCCCTTCTCCGTCAGAAAATACTCTGTTTTCAGGGGAAATGTATCATACACCGTCTTATCCACATTCTAAACACTATCAGTTCCTTCAAATGCTGCCGCATTTTTTCTGTTATCCCCTTGATATCCCGCCTTAAACCGGACGGCAGGGCAGGCCCCAGCCGGAGACGCCAGATAATGCTGCACTTCCTCTTACCCTTCATCATATCCTGGACCAGCTCCAGGGAGCAGGTATATTCTTCCCTGATTATCATATGGCCCATCTCCCCCTCTGATTTTCTCAACAGCCGGCAGTATATAATCCCTGACCAGCAGCCACCTGTTCTTTGCGTCCGGCGCAAAACCGGACGTCATGGCTACCACCAGCTTCCTGTCGGGAACCCAGCAAATCATGTTTCCTCCATCTCCCATGGCAGCGTGGACAGCCACGCCCTTTTTCTCAAACTGCCACCACATATAGCCATAATGGCTGCGGGTTCTCTTCACAGACTGGCGGACCCATGATTCCGGAATGATACGCGCCCCATTCCACATACCCATGTTCAGATACAGCAGTCCAAAACGCGCCATATCCCTGGGCGTCATGGTCAGACCCCATCCGCCTGCGGTGACGCCCTCAGGATCGTGCACCCATCCCCTGACTCCTTCCCCGAACAGGCTGTCATATGTATAGGTTTCCATGGGATAATCCGGAATCACCGTCATACCAACGGGCGCAAACAGATAGCGGTTGGCAAATTCCCGGGTGCTCATCCCAACCGCCCGCTGTAAAACCGCGGACAAAAGATGGGCTCCCGCCGTACAATATTGGAAATGCCTGCCGGGCTTATCCGTTTCCCCGGCATCCCTCATCATATCCAGGGTGAATCCCACCCAGTCAGGAGATGTACACAGCTGTTCCAAAGGTTCCTTCCATTCCTCAAATGCATAGGGCACCGTCATGGTCAGCAGATTTTCAATGGTCACATTCCCGCAGTTCCTGTCATGTGTTTCCGAAGCATAGTCCGGGAAATACTCCATTATTTTCCGCCTGACAGACGGTATATACCCCTTGTCCGCCGCAATGCCCGTCAATGCGGACAGCACGCTCTTTGTTACCGATGCCACATGGACCGGAACATCTGGTCCGAAGCCATGAAAGTACTCCTCACAGACAATACAGCCATTTCTGACCACCACGATGCCATTGGTATTTGCATAGTCCGATGTGATGACAGAATGCAGTCTTTGAGGTAATTCCCGGTTCATTCCCTGCTCTCCGGGCTCTGCCGTCCGCCACCCGGAGACAGGCCAATTTTCATTTTGCATCATATAAGCTCCTTCACGTTTATAGGTACACCGGTGTATGTAAAAAGCATATAATGATTAAAAATGAAAAGCAAGAACATTTTTAAAAATCATGATAAGGTACATTCACTGTAAGGCATAACCTGTCACAGGACATGATAATGGGGAATGATGTCCTCATAGCTCCCGTCCTTCATGAGGAAGCCTCCCGGTATCACGCCCAGCTGTGTAAATCCAAGCTTCTCATACATGTGGAGCGCTGAGACATTACTCCTTACCACGGCGTTGAACTGAAGTATCCTGAATCCCAGCTTTTTCCCCTGCTCCATGCAATGCTTCACCAACGCCTCACCGATATGGCGTCCCCGCAGCTCGGATTTAACCGCGTAGCTGGCATTGCAGATATGGCCGCAGCGCCCCACATTATTGGGATGGAGAATATACAGTCCCACGATGTCTCCACCGGCGCCGTCATACGCAATACCTGTAAAAGACTGCTTTGAAAAAAACTGTTTCCCAGTCTCTGCCGTGAGAAGCTCTATCTGCGGAAATGCCACTCCCTCCTCCACAATATGGTTCCATATCCTGACTGCCGCCTCTGTGTCCGCCTCTGAATACTGCCGTATTTTGATATCCATTTCTGTAAAATCCCCTTCCCTTTATGTGAAATCATTTTATATTTCTAAATATTCTCTACCACGTTACTATAATCAATTACAGGTGGAAAATCAAGCGTGCTCCGCCCTATTTTGCGGCATCTTTTTTGCGGCATTGACGATATTCCGGCAGAAATGGTGTTTTCTAAATGACGCTGCATCAATCCGCACTGGGCAAATTAACAAAGTACGGCCGCATCTTATACAGACCCGCGGTTTTACCTCATGTCAGCGGGGATATCCATTTATCTCCCCCCGCCGCTGCCGTTAAGTTTGTTAAATGCCTCCATTCCGGGATAAACCGCGCTGTCTCCCAGCTCTTCCTCAATCCTCAGCAGTTGGTTGTATTTGGCCACACGCTCGCTCCTGCTTGGAGCGCCTGTCTTAATCTGGCATGTATTAAGCGCCACTGCCAAATCCGCAATGGTAGTGTCCTCCGTCTCCCCGGACCGGTGCGACGCAATAGCCGTATACCCTGCCCTGTGGGCCATCTTGATGGCCTCCAGCGTCTCTGATACAGATCCAATCTGGTTCAGCTTAATCAAAACAGAGTTTGCGCATCCCATGGAAATTCCCTTCTTTAGCCTTGCGGTGTTGGTAACGAACAAATCGTCCCCCACCAGCTGAACCCTGCCGCCCAGTTCCCTTGTCATGAGCTGCCAGCCTTCCCAGTCTTCCTCGTCCAATCCGTCCTCTATGGAACAAATAGGATATTTTTCGCACAATTCCTTCCAGTGTGCAACCAGTTCCCCGGAGGAAAAATGCTTCTTGCTTTTAGGAAGTATGTATTGGCCCTTTGTACCGCTCTTCCATTCACTGGAAGCCGCGTCCATGGCCAGCACAAAATCCTTTCCCGGTTCATAGCCAGCCCTTCTGACTGCCTCCAAAATGAACTGGATGGCCTCCTCGTCGCTTGCCAAATCAGGGGCAAATCCGCCCTCGTCACCTACAGAGGTGGCAAGTCCCTTTTCCTTTAACAGTGCCGCCAGGGCATGGAACACTTCCGTACACCAGCGCAGCCCTTCCCTGAAGCCGGGGGCGCCGGCAGGCATAATCATGAACTCCTGCACGTCCACGGTATTGGCCGCGTGGGCCCCGCCGTTGAGAATATTCATCATGGGGACCGGCATCCTGTTGCCGTTCACACCTCCCAGGAAACGATACAGCGGAATCCCCAGAGAAATGGATGCAGCCCTTGCGGCGGCAATGGACACGGCCAGGATTGCATTGGCGCCCAGCTCGGACTTATCCTCCGTACCGTCTGCCTTTATCATGGCCTGGTCTACGCCATATATATCGGATGCGTCCATACCCTTGACCGTATCATGGATGATGGTATTGATGTTTTGTACTGCCCGGCTTACACCCTTGCCTCCGAAACGGTCCTTATCGCCATCTCTTAACTCCAGCGCCTCAAATTCGCCGGTGGATGCCCCGCTGGGAGCCGCCCCTCTGCCAACCGTACCGTCTGCCAGATATACCTCCGCCTCCACTGTGGGGTTTCCTCTGGAATCAATAATCTCCCTTCCTACGACTTTTTCTATCTCTAAATAATCCATAAGCGTCCTTTCCCATGTCCTTCTCTGCCCTGTCCTGGAAGAATCGGGACTAGCGAAGTTCCATGTTTGATTTTTTTGATTAGTTTTAACTAACTTGTTTATATTATACTACTTTCGTTTATAAAATGCAATCAAAATAAGGACAACCGTACACGATGCATATTCTGTGGAAAATCGTAAAAAGCTGTGATAGCAGGATTGCAAAAATCAGCATTTAAGGTAATCATTTTTACGCATGTAATCAAAGATTTTTTGGTGCAAGTAGTTTGCCGGCAATCAACTTGTATAAAATTGGGAAGTCGAAAAACGCCGGGCTATTCCGGGGCAGGTGGGTCCAACCGCCTGCCCCGCTGCTTCTGCCAGGACGAGGAGGGTTGCCCCGCTTGCGCTTGCTTTCCTCCAACTCCGGTCCCAGATAGATTTTCTGAGTTTCAACAAAAAAGGGAAAAATTACCCTGCCGCCTATCTGAAAATAGACAGTCGGCAGGGTTCGCCGGAGTTCGATAATATGTCTCAAATTGAGACGCATTACGACAAGGCTTAATCATTACAATCGCGCTGCGGTGCGCCGTAAAACGGCAGCCAACACGATGCACTGTTTGACGTAGATTGGTTTCTTTGGTTCCGGCCCAATGTACTGTTTCATACAGTTTCCTCCTTAATTGAAAAGCTCGCTACTGACGCAATCAGGCAAGGACGGTATTCACGACCCAAGGGAGCGTATAGCTCCCATAGGTTGTGAAGCAGCACCCGCCCGGCCACGAACTGAAAAAGGCTCCAAACTGCTTTGTAATCAGCCCCGCTGTGGGCGGAACCGTTGAGTCACCTGTAATGCCTAAAAATCCCGTTATGATGATGGCAAAGGCAAGCCCCTTGGGGAAAAGGAGCATAAACAGCGAAATCAAAACGCGGGTGCCGTAAACACTCCCCAGGACATTTTTCATCTTGAACTTTATGAGCAAAAATCCTGTTGCCATCGCGCCAATCATAGTGGGTATCTCGTAGACGGTCATCACAAGAGAGGCCGCTGTTTCCGGAATACCCCGGGTGAAAAAACCGATGAAACTTCTCCGATATACCGAATCTTTGAAAGCGTCTTTCAGAATTTCCATCCGCGTTCCATCCGCCTGCTCTGCCAGGGCTTCTGCGGAAATGATATTCTTACTTTTTCTCCCGATCCACAGCACGATTGGAATTGTCGCCATATCGGTACCCCCGACTGGTGTCCGATCAACTCCCCTACCTGTTCATAAGGAACCATGCTGGGCTTTTGGTGAAAGCAGGCCTTGAACTTTGAGCTGTTTGCCCTTGTGTCCCCCTCCATGACAATCATAACAGGCTTGCCGTCCACAAGAAAGGTCAGCGACTTGGCGATTTCGGCAGGGCTGCATCCGACGGCTTCCGCTGCGTGTTCCACCGTGTCGCCTGTCTGGCTGTGGACGGTAATATGGTCGGCAAGGCCCACGCCCTCAAAGTAAGTTTTGACATTCTGAAATGACATTGAAGTGAAAGGTACCTGAGCCGCCATGGGATACTCCATTCATTCAGCCGTAAAGGGTATCCCTATGATAATGCCTGCATAGAATCCTTCCATTCCGTAATGAAAAAGGAAGATATCTATCTCCACACATATCAGGATTTCAGAGAAGCCCGGAGGGCAATCCTTGAGTACATAGAGGGCTGGTATAACCGTAAGAGAATCCATAGTGCCATCGGCTATATGATACCACAGCAGAAGGAGGAGGAAGAATTAAAAAGGCAGAATAAACTTTCAACCTTTTGTGTCCAAAGTATTGACATAAGTCCATTTTGGTTCTTATCCTCTATCTCTTATCCCTCAGCATAACATCATGCGCCCCGCCTTCCACTATACTGGTGGATGATACCAGGGTGATTTTTGCCTTCTCCTGGAGCTCCAGAATGGTAAGGGCTCCGCAGTTGCACATGGTGGAGCGCACCTTGCTCAGAGTGAGATTTACATTGTCTTTAAGGCTTCCGGCATATGGAACAAAGGAGTCCACGCCCTCCTCGAAGGACAGCTTCTTATCCCCGCCCATATCATACCGCTGCCAGTTCCTGGCTCTGGCGCTGCCTTCGCCCCAGTATTCCTTCATGTAGCTTCCATTGACATTCACTCTCTTGGTAGGGCTTTCGTCAAACCTGGCAAAGTACCGTCCCAGCATGATGAAATCAGCGCCCATGGCCAGTGCCAGCGTGATATGATAATCGTGTACAATGCCGCCGTCTGAACAAATGGGCACGTATACGCCTGTCTCCTTATAATACTCGTCCCTAGCCTTTGCCACCTCAATCAGGGCTGTGGCCTGTCCTCTTCCGATTCCCTTCTGTTCGCGGGTAATACAGATGGCGCCGCCGCCAATTCCCACCTTGACAAAATCAGCTCCCGCCTCTGCCAGGAACCGGAATCCGTCTCCGTCCACCACGTTGCCGGCTCCTACCTTCACCGAATCCCCGTAATTCTTCCTGATATAGTCAATGGTAATCTTCTGCCACTCAGAAAAGCCCTCAGAGCTGTCAATGCACAGCACGTCCGCTCCCGCCTCCAGCAGGGCAGGCACCCGCTCCGCATAATCCCTTGTATTAATACCGGCTCCCACCATATACCGCTTGGAGCTGTCAATGAGTTCGTTTTCATTCTTCTTATGGGTGTCATAGTCCTTGCGGAAAACCAGGTACACCAGCTCCTGGTTCCTGTTCACCAGTGGAAGGCAGTTAATCTTGTGCTCCCAGATGATGTCATTGGCTTCCTTCAGGGTGGTAGACTCGTCGGCATAAACTAAATTCTCCAGCGTTGTCATAAAGTCCTTTACCTTGGTATCGGGTCCCATCCTGCTGACACGGTAATCCTTATTGGTGACAATGCCTAACAGCTTTCCGTTGGGCTTTCCGTCCGCAGTCACCGCAATGGTGGAATGGCCCGTCTCCTCCGTGATGGCCAGCACATCCGCCAGCGTCATATCCGGCGATACATTGGAATCGCTTACCACAAAACCGGCCCGATACCGCTTCACCTTGTGAATCATCTCAGCCTGCTTCTCAATGGCCTGGGACCCGTATATAAAGGAAATTCCGCCTTCCTGTGCAAGGGCAATGGCCATCCTGTCATCCGATACAGACTGCATGATGGCAGAAACCATAGGGATATTGATGGTTATGTCCGGTTCCGTTCCTTTCTTATATTTTACCAGAGGCGTCTTCAGGCTCACCTGGGAAGGGATGCACTGGGTGGATGAATAGCCTGGAATCAGAAGATACTCGCTGAACGTGCGGGAAGGTTCCTCAAAATAGAATGCCATGTCATTTCTCCTTTTCAACTTGTTTTTATTTTATTCTCCGCCGAACCTTATAACTGGTACTATCATATCATGCCCCATATCTTCCGTCAATCAATGACCGGACCTTCGCTGCCATGTATTGTCCTGTCCGCAACCGTTGGGCAAAACCATCAGTCCATATATACCCGCGACCCGGTGGCTCCCCTCTGCCCCTGATATTTTCCATTGTATGGTTTCATGGCTATATCATCCATTTCCGCAAACACCAGCTGGCCAACCCTGCGTCCTGCCTTCAGCTCAATGGCACAGCGGTTAGCATTGAATAGTTCAAGAGTAATCTCCCCCTGAAAGCCCGGATCCACCCAGCCCGCATTCTGTATAAACAGGCCCAGACGTCCCAGAGAACTTCTCCCCTCCACAAAGGCTGTCAGGTTGTCCGGCAGGGAAACATACTCCATGGTTGTGGCGAGCACAAACTGGCCCGGAAGAAGGATGTAGGTGTCTGTGTTTATGGTCTTATACCTGACCTCATCCTTTAAGGTAATGATTCCTGTGGATAAATCCTCCACAATGCTGAAGGTATCCCCCAGGCGTATATCCACGCTGGCCGGCTGTACCTGCTCTTTGTCTAACGGTGTGATTGATAAAGTACCTTCCTCCAGCATTTTAAATAGTGTCCTGTCCGATAAAATCATAGTCTCACCCTCCAATATTCAGCGTTACTATATTTTATCCCATAAATACGGCGGAGGCAATATGAATTTATCACGCATTTTAGACCATTCCCAAAAAACTCTGGACATGGTGTTCGCCACCTCAAAAGAGGCCAAAGCCCTGGAAATTTCAAGCGGGTACCCCCTTTTGAGGATTGAAAGTGTCATCCACGATGTGAAGAACACGATTACGAACCTCTGCCGCCGGCTCTGCATCGGTGACAAGTTCAAATTCATTATTTAAAACGCATAACGTTCAAAAAAGCTCTCTTAGCTGCTGACTGTCGGCTGTTGTGGGAGCTTTTTTATAGGGTTTTCTGTTTTTATAAGGTTTTCTGTTTACGTAAAATTTTCTGTCAGCATCTGTGGCTGTTAGTATTGGTACTTGTTGGTGTTGGCGCTTGTTAATACCATACGGATATTAGCTCTTGTTAATGCGGCCACATATCAGTTCTTCCTGATGTTCTTATTCACAAAATCATTTGCAAACCGGTAATAAATCCTTTTAGGCATATACTCCGCCATGGCCTTCACAAGTTTCCCGGCCTTATCAGGTATGCATATAACCTTTCCCTTTTCAAACTCCTTCATAGCCTCATCCACCACATCTTCAGGCTGCCGGAATCCAAACATGCCCTTTCTCGTCTTATCCACATGCATCCCGTTATTTTCATGGAAATCCGTATCCACAAATCCCGGACACACGGCCTGAACCCTGATTTCCGTGCCCATAAGCTCCATGTGGAGCCCTTCGGTCAATGTGGCGATGAAACGTTTTGAGGCGGCATAGGTAACATTGCCTGGCACCACCGCAAATGCCCCGTCGGATGAAATATTGATGATAATGCCTTTATTCCGTTCTTTCATTCCCTTCAAGACATGATGGGTTATCTCTGCCACAGCCGTTGTCTGAAGATAGATTAGGCGCTTCAGTCCATCTATATCCGTATCACTAAATGAGGTTCTGAAGCCAAAGCCTGCATTGTTCACCAGCACATGAACCTCCCGGCCCTCCAGCGATGCGAGCAGCTTTCTTATCCCGCCTTCACTAGCAAGATCCACCAGAATCACAATAACCTTACACGCATATTTACCCCTGATTTCCTGAGCTCTCCTTTCAATCACTTCTTTTCTCCTGCCGGTCATGATTAAATTATACCCTTTTCCTGCAAACCACTTAGCATAGGCCAGTCCCAGACCGCTGGTTGCCCCTGTAATCAGTGCATAATGCTCCATATTCCTACCTCCTTGATTGTTTGCTGCCTGGCTTATGTTCTATTAGCCATCTCTATCTGTTAACTGTATCGTGCTGCGGTCCCGATGACACCGCTCTCAGTGGCGCTGCTCTTCATGACACCGCTCTCAGTGGCGCTGCTCTCCATGATGCCGTCCAAATGAACGCTGTTCACTCATTCTTTCAAAAAAGAAGTTCCCGAAACAGCGGCAACGGGAATTCTTCTCTTATCTGCCGGCCAATTTGTCATTTTTAGCTCAGTTACAGACCTAAAATACATTTCATTATCATGCGGATACCCGATGCCTTCTCAGCTGTTGACAATTCATCGTTCTCCAGGACAGGAACCGCGCCAAAGAGCATGTAGGATGCTGTAATCGGTATATTCTTAACCCTTGTGATTCCCTTTTCATTCATCATCCGCAGCTTCTCCTCCATATAAGGTTCAATGGTCTCACACAGCTTAACCGACATAAGCATCTGAAGATCATGATTTTCCTTTTTATGAAAGAAATGATGATACTTTTCTTTTCCGTCTGTCTGCATAAACAGCTGTTCCATTTTGTCCAGAAAACCATCCAGCGAACGCTCCGTTTCTTTCAGAAGTTCAATCATAGGGTACGTAATATCCTTTATGTACTGCTCGATTACAGTATCATACAGTACCTGCTTGGACTCAAAATACCGATAACACAATCCCGGCACCACATGCATGGCTGCCGCAATATCTCTCATGGTAGCTGCCTCATATCCCTTTTCCATAAAAACCGTCATGGCCGTGTCCAATATCTCCTGCCGGCGGACCTCCGGCTCCTTGGATATTCTGGCCGTCTTGCGTTCCATCTGTCAATCCACCTCTTTTTCTGAATATAATTCCTTTCTCTTATACTCTGTTTTCATTTATCAACAGGTTTCCATTGTCAACAGATATCCATATTCATTTTCCCAGTAAGTCTGATTTCTGTTATAAACCTAGAATAGCACTTCATTGAACATAAGTCAATAAACTATGTTCATTCAATAAATAAAATGACATAATTTTATTACTTTTTTTGTTCTATTCTTATTCCATCTTTAAGATTCTATTTCCATTTCATGAATATGGCCATTTTTAATTTTTTATATGATATACTCAGTTTATAAAACATACATATCCTTATTTCGCGGATATGAGACTATAATTTCAAGGAGGTTGTGATGGATTATCTGGGTCTGATTTCTCTATTTGCTTTAGGTCCGGCCATGATTATGAAGCCGGAATATCTCTGGGAAGTTGAACATATTTTCACAGTGGACGGCGCGGGGCCAACCGGTCTTTATTTAACATTTTTGCAGGCCAGCGGGACATTTTTTATGATATGTTCCGTTGCTGCGGCACTCTATATTTTGCTTCCATAGAGTGGGTTGATATATGGTTTGTGTAATTAATTCTTCTTATCATCTTCTCTTTGCCCCATTAACTAACAGGATGATAATGCCCCCAGAAGCAGCGGCAGTATTTCATCCCCATTTTTCTATACATAGTACAAACGAACTTGGAAAGGCTCCGCAGCCTTTTTTCGGACCTGTACCCTTCCAACTTTTATTCTCTAACCTTTCACCATACCACGACAAAAAACCTAATCCCCATAAGACCCAATCGCTGCCGGACGGGACACAATCCTGTTCGCCCATCCCTCGTACACTAATACAAAAAACTATATCCTTGCCCAACATAAATTTTTCACACAAAGTTCAAAATTCCTCCCCCAGGCTCCATGCTATAATAGGCTTATTCCAATTAACCACAGGAGGTTTTCCATGCGCATATTAGTGATTGAAGACGAGAAACGGCTTGCATTTACTCTGGCTGACATGATAGGCGGGGCCGGATATTATACAGATATTTCCCATGACGGGGCAGAGGGACTGGAGCTGGCAAAAACCGGTATTTATGACGCCATTGTCCTGGATGTGATGCTTCCCGGAATGGATGGATACGAAGTCCTGGAAAAATTGAGAAGCGCCCGCAACATGGCGCCGGTGCTCATGCTGACTGCCAGGTCGGAACTTGCTGACCGGGTCAGGGGATTAGACACCGGAGCAGACTACTATCTGACAAAGCCGTTTGCCACAGAAGAATTTCTGGCCTGTCTGCGCACTGTGCTGAGGCGGCACGGAGATATTGCGCCCGACACCCTGTCCTTTGGGGATCTTATCCTCACGCCTTCCACGCCAGTACTTATCTGCGGCGAAAACAGCGTGTCCTTAAGCGCCAGGGAACTGGAACTCATGAGCCTCCTGATACAAAACAGCAGCCAGTATCTCCCAAAGGAAACCATACTTCTTAAGGTCTGGGGATATGACGCCAATGTAAATTCCAACAGTGTAGAGGCTTACATATCATTTCTGCGCAAGAAGCTCTCTCTGCTGGGGTCCTGTGTTTCCATATGCGTCATGAGAAACATTGGATATAAGCTGGAGGTGTCACTATGATACGTAAACTCAGATGGAAATTTTCAGCCATCATGATGATCATTGTCGGTCTTCTCCTGGCCGTCATCTTCATAACGCTGTACTGCACAACAAAAGCAAATTACGTTCGGCGGAGCATGGACACCCTGCATTCCGCCATGATGGAAGACTACCCGGCCAGTATGCGGGAACAGACAGGTTATGCCGAAGGACAATCAGCTTCATTCAATGAACAGTCAGAATCAAACAGGCAGGACACTCCAAACGGGCAGGCCGCACTAAATAGACAGGACCCTCCAGCCAGGCAGCAGCCCTCTGCCGGACAGCGTTCTCCAGCCCGTCCCCGCAGACAGGAGCTCCCTCTAATGGTGGTAGATAAAAGGCAAGGAAATTATTCCGTAGTAAAGAACCAGCTTCTGAATACAGAAAGCCGGGAGGCCGAAACACTGGTATCCCTGGCAGAAAGCATGGGCGGTGAATCCGGCGCCTTAAAGGACCGGCACCTGCGTTATCTCCGCGGAAAAACCATGCCAGACCAAACAGTGCGGTACGTATTCGCCGATATATACGAGGAACAGAATTCGCTTTACTGGCAGTTGATACACTCTTCCATTATCGGCGCATGTTCTTTTGCTGTCCTTTTCCTGTTCTCCATCCTTCTCTCCAGATGGGCTGTAAAACCCGTGGAAGATGCCTGGCAGCAGCAGCGCCAGTTCGTCGCGGACGCTTCCCACGAATTAAAAACTCCTCTCACCGTCATCCTCTCTAATGCCGATATGCTTGAAAAAGACCGTGATATACCGGAGGGGAAAAACCGGCAGCGGATAAGCCATATAAAGGCTGAGTCCCTGCGGATGAAGCAGCTGACAGAAAGCCTTCTCACCCTGGCCCGGAGCGACTCAGGACAGGAGACAGCGGTCTGCGCCCCCGTTGACTTAAGCTTCATTGTGAACAGCAGTCTCATGACCTTTGAGCCTCTGGTTTTCGACATGGACAAGCATATCATCTATGACATCGAGGCTTCGCTCCACGTCAATGGCGATGAGAAAAAACTCCGGCAGTTGTCAGACATTCTCCTTGACAACGCCTGCAAATACAGTTTGGATAAAGGTTCCATCCGTGTAACCCTGAAAAAGTCTGGCACAAAAGAGGCGCTCCTCACTGTCTCAAATGAAGGAACACCTCTCACCAAAGAAGAAATCAGGCATCTGTTTCTTCGCTTTTACCGTGCGGACACTGCCCGCAGTAATATCCCCGGCTACGGCCTCGGACTTTCCATTGCCCAAAGCATTGTATCTGAGCATGGAGGGAGAATTGATGTCAGCACGGATGGTTCCAGAGTGAACTCCTTTATGGTTCGGCTGCCCTTACAGGAATAAGCAGATATTCCCGGCCGGCCTGCTCCAAGGCTGCGGCTTACTCCATCTTACTCCACGTCGCCTCGGCTTCCCAGAATATGGATACCTTCCGGCAGGGTCTCTGCCAGCAGGGCCTCCTGTATTTCAACAACAGAGGCTTTGCCGGAAATATTTCCGGCTCCCGGCTTTTTTTCAAAATCTCCGGCTCCGCCCCCTGGCATTCTTCCAAAACCGCTGCCTGAAGGCCCGCCATATTGGTTCAATATGCTGTTCACCGCTACCTGGATATCCTGATCTCCAGCCTCTATGTAATAGATCTCCCCTGTTTTTAATTCTGGCGAACTGAAAAGCAGGGCCTCAAAGGTCTTTGAAACCTTTGTTTCCGTCAATTGATTCCCTTGACCGTCCTTCACTGATATAGTTGATCCGGCAGCCTGAATTTCATCAAAGTATACCACCAGCATGGATTGGGATGATTCCTCGGAAAATGTCCGGAACATTCCCGCGCTTCCCACAGCCAATATGGTTCCCCCTGATATGGATCCCTCTCCATCGTAATCCAAAGCACCATCTCCTCCTCCCGCCGGGCCTTCTACAAGGACGGTTCCACCCTCCAGATACAAGTCCCCGTTAGAGTCAATGCCATCACCGGAAGCATTGACTTTCACGTCTCCACCCGAAATACGGATGTAAGCCCCTTCTGTCACACCGAATGAACCACCGTCCTGTCCCCGCCTGTTGCCAAAGGAATTTTCAAATGCCAGAGTATCCGCTGCCGGGTTTTCGTCTTTTTTCCCGGCTGCATTGATACCATCATCCTCTGAGTTAATCCGAATGGTTCCTTCGGTAATTTCCACACAGAGTCCCTCCACCCCCTCGCTGCTTTGTTCCACTGTTATGGTTCCGCCCGAGACCTCCACCAGATTGTCACCGTGAACTGCATCGTCGCCTGTGGACAGCGTCAGCTGGCCTGTTGTTATCCTTACATCCTTGCCGCTGTGTATACTGTCATCCTGGGCATCTATGTCAATGACGCCGCCTGTAACCTCGACCAGCGTTTCAGCCAGTATTCCTTTCTTTCCTGCTGTGATGGTCATGGTTCCTCCGGTGATTCTCACATATCCCTTGTCTTCTTCCGTGTCACTATTTGACTGTATTCCGTCGCTGCCTGATGTGATGGTAATCTCTCCCCCGTTCACCTCTACGGCGTCCTTTCCTTTCATACCATATTCCGCCGCCTCAATGACATAGGTTCCGGAATTAATGGTAAGACTGTCCTTCCCACGTATACCGTTCATATAATTACCGCTGACTGTCAGCATGCCATTTCCTTCAAACACCATATTATCTTTGCTGAAAATGGCTGCATCGGGCTCGTCCTCCCCGGTCTGGGGGTAAGTATATGTGTCATGGGAATCCGGCGCTTGTATACCACCCCGTCAAACTTTTTCTTTAATTCCGCATATACCACGCCGTTGTCCGTCACCTTCCCATATGCCCTCAAACGCAGCTTTTCCTTATATTCCGGCTTCTCAATGGATTTCCTGACCAGCTCGTAATCCCGTGTGTCAAAGTAAATATTGGATATGGTATGTTCCCCGTAATGATCTGCCTTCATCCGTCGTTCCAGAACAGGTATCAGCGCATCGTGCTGTTTTTGGGTGAGCATATATTTTTTCTCATAGCGTTTAAATATTTCCTGCGTCATACGCATGGCCTCCTTCATCTTTTATGGCCTTTATCCTATCAGCCCAAGCTGAAACAGACCTTAAAAAAGTACGGAAAACCATGAGCTTTCTGTGAACGGTCCGGGGATTTTCTGTGAACTGACGGGAGATTTTCCGTAAACTGACAGGGAATTTTCTGCAAACTGCCAAGATGTTTCTATAAACATCCAGGATATTTCTAAACTGCCAAAATGTCCCAATAAGCCGTTCAATGCTTTTCATAAAACCATGCCCGGTTACGGACCATACAAATATATGCGAAAAAGGGCCGGCACTTTCTCACCATGGCGCCTGATGAGAATGACCGCCTGGAACATATCTATCTTTCTACAGACTCCAGCTCAGACTTTTTCCCTGAAGCTCTGCCATGTGACGGTATATTCCTTTCTTCTCCATCAAATCCCCCGGTGTACCCTGCTCCGCCACATAACCATCCTTTAACACCACAATCCGGTCTGCTCCCGCCACAGTCCGCATCCGGTGCGCAATAATCAGCACAGTCTTATCCTTAACCAGATTGGATATGGCCTCCTGTACCAGAGTCTCATTTTCCACATCCAGCGACGCCGTGGCTTCATCCATGAGGATCACGGGGGCATTCTTTAAAAGGGCCCTGGCAATGGACAGCCTCTGCCGTTCCCCGCCGGACAGGGCGGAACCATTTTCCCCAATCCGCGTCTCATATCCGTTTGGGAGACGATGGATGAATTCCTCACACTGGGCTGCCCTGGCCGCTTCCATCACCTCCTGGTCTGATGCGCCTTTGCGCCCCAGGCGGATGTTCTCCATGATGGTATTGTTAAACAGGACCACATCCTGGAACACAATGGAAAAGCTTCTCAGCAGTGTCTCCGGCTCTATCCCGCTGATATCTGTGCCTCCCAGTGTAATTTTTCCTCTGTCAATATCCCAAAACCTGGCGGCCAGCTTTGCGCTGGTGGATTTTCCGCCTCCCGACGGCCCTACCAGGGCTGTCACCTGTCCCTGCCTCGCTGTAAATGACACATCCTTTAAAACCTGTTCCCCGTCTTTATAGGAAAATCCCACATGGTCAAATACAATGTCATATCCATCGTACACAGCTTCCCTGCTTCCCTGCCAAACAGGCTGCTCCTCAATCCCTTTCATCCGTTCCACCACCAGTAAGGCAGAGTACACAGCCGACAGGTTCTGCAGACAACCGGTAAGAGGTCCGTACAGCCTGGTGGACGCCACCATAAACA
>UMIC01032225.1_pt1 | contig 28039 bp, 34 predicted proteins | sample 1965681 | NCBI WGS metagenome assembly UMIC01 (sample SAMEA4836114, study PRJEB28245) | human gut metagenome | biome: gut microbiome; material: fecal sample | place: Denmark | collected 2008
ATTGATTTTGACAACTTAATTATACCATTTGGAGCTGGTTGTTGCTATAAATTTGGAGTGATAAAAAAGGTTGCCATGCCTCGCAAACCCGCATAAATACTGGATGTGTGGAGTTTTGCTCATGGCTATATTATTTTTATAAGGAGTGATTATTTATATGTTAGATAAAAAGATAAAGTTGAATGATGCAATTAGAAATTTCATATCCTTTGAAAGAAAATCCAAAAAAATGTCTGGCTCAAAACTAACTGCTGATTATATATCTGAACAAATTGGAAGAACAAAATCTTGGTTATCACAAGTTGAAAATGGTAGATTAAAAACGGTAAAAACAGTAGATTTAACCAAGGCATTTATGATAATTAAAAATACCTCTTATGAACAGGCTTATGAATATCTCAATATTAAAATTGGAGAAATTAATGCAGAACTTAAAAATAATATTATAGACGAGACTGGAGAAATCATAGATTTTGCTGAACACCTTGTATTTTCACAGATACATGGGCATCTTTGGTTTGCCACGAAAAATTTTAATAACAATGTTAGGAAATTAATTGATTTACCTATCGAGGATATAAAAGCTGACCTAAAAAAAACGATAAAGTATTGGCATTCTTTTGTCATATACTGGATTAATAGAGCAATTTCTGATGTTGCTACTTTGTTTAATGATGAAGTATCATTGAAAAATTTATATTTAATTATAAAAACTAGCTATGATATATTGGCAGAATATAACGAAGATTATGGTATAGACATTCCATATATAACAAGTGCTGAACTTTCTTATCTACAAGAGAAACTAAATGACGATCATATTATTGTTCCACGCACAATTATAAAACCTTTAAATGAATATCCTTATTCTAATATTGAACAAGTTATTCTACATTACGAGCCTGAAGATTATTTAATGTGGGAAAACCATCGAGTTTATATTGGAGATGATCCTTTTCCGATGAAAGTAAAATACGTATCTTCACCTTCTGATGAAGGATATACTGAAAATTATTCTGATATAACCACTGCTACTGGACTATCTGAAGAACAATATCTATATATTATTAAGCAACTCTGTATCCATTTCGATACAGTTTACAAACAATGCCGTTATTATATCACCGAATATAAAAATAGTGAAGAAGAATCCACTGAATATTTTAATAAATACAAAGATTTAGAGGAAGAAAACAAAAAACTTAAAGAAGAATTATTCAAACTAAGAAGCTCAAATAAAAATTAAAATAAGCCCTCTGGATATTTTCCAGAGAGCTTTTATTTTTATACTTTCCTGCATCCTAGAAGCTCGCAACTTCTGGATACTCATAACTATTTTTATACATATATTCTGGAGAACAATCAATATCTCCATCATTCCATGTAACAACTCCGTATTCTATTACAGGATTTTTAAAAATCTTATCATCCTTCAATGGTTCATATACTTGCCCTGTTAATATAGTTGCATCAAACAACTTTGTTTCTCCATTAGAAAAGGTAACCAGCATTATCATATTATCTAATGGTTTTACTTTTATTACTTCTAGGCTTTCTGTTGGTTCTCCTGCATATACAATTCCATCCATAATATACATATAGCTGCACCTCCTATTTTAATGGCTCAAATTAAGGCTTTTAGACAGATTTGTCCAAAACCTAAAGGATGATTACACCTCTATTCTACATTCTCAAATACTTCCATCAGAGTCATTGTTATATGCGGAAAATCTCTTACTGTAATTATAGTATCTGCATTATAATCTTCTTCTTCGGCATCATCCTGTAATATATACAGATTCTTCAAGACATATATCCCATCTTCCAGATAATAGATTTCTACTGCTCTTTCTTTCGGTGACACAATCCAGTATTCACTTACACCTGCATTCTGGTATATGTCTTTCTTAATCGTCTTATCATTTAATGCAGTCGCAGGTGATAAAGTTTCTACAATAAAACGTGGAACACCTGTATAAGCACTTCCTTTTAAATGTTTACGGTCACAAATAACCATAATATCGGGAATAACATAATCATCGTTCTCCTCTACATGGTATCTGTAATCAAGATTCTCCATGAATGTAAGGCACAAACTACCTTTTAATCCCTCTCGCAGCTTTCCATATATATTACCGTTTACTATACTATGGCGATAATTAGCAGAAGGAGACATATTATATATTTTTCCGTCTATTTTTTCCTGTTTTATATAATTTTCTATTGATTTTGACATAAAATCCTCCTTTCACTTTTTGTAGTATTTATAAGGAGTTTTTAATGTTTCTTCTTCTCGAACTCACCTATATTTCCTGTGCGAACAAGAAATCCACCATAAAATAGTAATCATTACTATTTTCTATATATCTATCTTACATCAATATTTCCCTGTAATTTTCTACCTTTTTATCATCTTTTCCGCTCCATTCATTTACTGGCTATTTTCGGAAACGTGTTCGAGAATCTTCTTAGTTTCTAATTGTAAATAATTTCCTTTGATATTCTATTTGACTGGGGCATGATACTGAAATGATTTACCAATCTACTTACTATTTTCTAAGTATTTTACAACTAATTCTATTGCAAATTTCGCAGTCTCATACTGTTCCTGTGCCTGATTTTTTGAAGCAATATAAAAATCATCATAATCTGACTTTTCTCTTAGCTGTTTCAATCTTCCCAACTTCCTACCTAATTCTCTAGGAAAAATTTCCGTAGCAACATACTCTTTATTAAAATATGCTACAACATCTTTATGCCTTTTAAAATCAATCGTTCCTAATGCCAGAACTGCCTTTATAGCGTAAAAGGCTGCATAATAGGAGCGGTTAATTGCATCTTTAACAAATCCATCCTCAAGACATCTTTCCGCTACCTTCAAGCTATCCTTTGCTTCCTGTAACCTGTATTTACTCAAATCAAGTTGTCTTTCATCCATTTAATACAATCCCCTCTTTCTGGACATTGTTATAAAATGGTAATGCTCCTAACCAGTAATTAAACCGTTCCTTGTTTTGAATTACAACGCTTATATCTATATCATAATCCATTTGAAAATCGAAAGCCAAATCAAATATTTCCGTTTCTACTTCTTCTATTTCTTCATCTGTAAGGGTAGTGAGAATCATAATATCTACATCGGAATGCTCATTATAATCCCCTCTGGCATAAGAACCATACAAAATTACTTTATCTAATTTATCTCCAAGAATTGATTTTACATGCTGTGAAAAACGTAAAATAATATCTCGCTTATTACTGTTCATATCCTTGCCCCTTTCTATCTTATTTATGTTAATATTATACCAGTTTTCCGCTCCATAACACAAGCACCAACCGAAATATTTTCCGTTGATGCCTGTTCCTGCTATAATAATTCCATTATCATTCCTCTGCAATATTTCCAACGAATATCATCATTATACTTCTTATCCATCTGGTACAGAAATATGTCAGATATTCTATTGAAGAAATCAGAAGGTAATATATTAGCTTTGTAGCGGTTATCAGGCATACAACACACCTGTAAGTTTTCCACTTCATCCGCTCCACCCATTGAGATTGGGATAATATGATCTAATTCCATTTCGTCAAAAGTAATCTTCTTACCACATAAAGCACATTTTCCTTCTGCCTGCTGATAAAGTAACTTTCTTACTTCTTGCGAAAAATGTTTTCTTTTTATTCTGATTCGTCTTGGCTGCACTGTTTCTCCTTCTGTATCCCAAACATAATACCCCTTTAAATAACCCCGGTGTTTCTTTAACTTTTCCGCTGCGGTATTAACATTAGAAAATACTTGTGCTTCTGTTATATCATTTGTTTTATTTACTCCACCGTTTCTATTAGGTATTGCATAATACTCTCCATTTGTGATTACTAAAGCCATGATTCTTCCCCTCTCTTAAATAAAATGATTGTATATTCTGGAAATGATTCTTTCCTTGATTTTTCTCATGCAACTTAGTGGAACTACTGCTAACTTACACTCCGCTGTCAGGCAATTATTTTCCGCATCTTCAAAACCCATAATAATATAATGCTTGACTAAATCTCCTGCACAGTATGTAATACAAAGATAAATAAACTTTTTAATTACAGGCTTATCACTCCATACAAAAGACACGTTTCTCCCGTACCGTTTACTAAGCTGTGACAGTTCTTTACTCTCATGCTTCTTTGCTATCTCTACCGCTCTCATTAATTCATTCTTAATAGCAACCGACATTTGTACTATATCAATATTAACTGTGATATTTTCCTCTGTAACATATACTGAATACTCATCTAGCTTTATCTTTCCTATGTTTCCGCTCTCCGTTCTTACCTTCCACGTTTTCATGTCCTACCTCTTTCTATATGTGGCAGATACAGAATTGCACCCACCACAAGCGTTATTATCTTAGAAAAATCTTTCTTCCAGTGCTTTCCTTGCCATGTCTTTCAATTCCGTTGCATAACTGGATAAGTCCATAAAAATACTGCCTTCTGTCTCCATAGAGTCATTATCTGCATCATGAAAGCCAACCGAAAGAACAGACTGGAAAAACTTATCTTTTGCATGGAATGTAACAAGTAAGGAAATGAAGTCTCTTATAACAGGTTCTTTACTCCATGTATAAGGATGCTGTTTGTTCTCTTTTTCGTTGAATTCCTTAATCATATTGGAATAATCTTTCTTTGCTTCTTCAATTACTCGCTCAAGTGTCTGATTCATACGATAAGACACATTAGTAATATCAATGTTAAGCTGTAAAATATTATCCGCAAGATTAACATTGCCTGTTTGTAACGTACCAAGATTAAAGCCTTTTTCTTCATACCACTTGATAGAACCGCCTTTGAAGTGTACCTCTGGCATTGCTACATAGCTTTTCCCTATCTCCTTCACTACTCCATTTTCTACCTTTATACTGAAATCTACTATTTCTCTTTTCATTGCTGTATTCATGTTCTATACTCCCTTCATATTTGGGGACAGGAATGCTCCCATCCCCTTGTATATCTTGTTTATGTAATTACCTTAAATGTTCATGATTGCCTTGCCTAAAGCATCCCACATTACTTTTTTCATAGTTTTATAGCCTTCTTCATCTAACTGTAAAGGAATGGAATCATATAACTCTACAATCTCCTCATGTTCGTCCTGCCAGATGCATATTTCTAAAGTAAAATCAGTTTTGCAGCCTGTCTCATAACCACCAAAGCTATATACCACTGTAATATCAATACAGACCTCTTCTTCCTTTACTTCTGGATGTTTGGAGCGGAAGTCCTCCTCTAAGCTATCAATCAACTTAATAAAGTCTTTATTATCAGTAGACACTGGAATATGTACACTGATTTGTCCTGAATTGGCTTCTACTCCTGCTAAATTAATTGTTCCTACTTCTTTAATGTCAACTGTCTGTACACTTTTAATCTTCATTGTGTGTTCTCCCTCTCCCCGTATAGCCTGATAGGACAGCTTTAATAAATGATTGTTTACTTGTTACTCTGACAGATTATTGAGTTATAAGAACTCTACCATCAAAGGATTATCTGATTCTCAACACGTTATAGGTCGCTACCTTTTCGAATGGTTGAAGGTCATCACCCAGAATATCCTGTAACGCTTTCTTGTCCAATGTTGTTCTGCTCTGTGGCTTGTATGTTACTTTGAAGTCTGTACCGATATACTCACTCTGTTCTGTCTCTTTCATGAAGCTAATCACATCGAATTCAAGAGATTTTAACTGGTTGTCAAGCTCTTCCTTCATTGCTTTAAGGTTTCTGATTTCTGTTACTCTGTTTGATAATTCATCTTTATTAATACACATTGTCGTATCTCCTTTACTATTTGATATATGTAAGTGTTTGTCCCTGTTATCCATTAATAATTGCATAAATTAAAATCCCAACAATTATATAAGGAATACAAAATCCAATAATATAACCCATTATGTTTACCTCCTGTGATATTTATGTAAGTATTTATTAAGCTTCTACCCAGATTTTTAAGATTGATTTTTCAACGTCAATCTGTTTTACTGGTTTGTTATTAAGGTTTTGCGGAATTGAATTTCTACCATCATATACAGCAAGAAGATTGTCTTCTAAATCGTATACATTGACATTGATTGAATCTAAACAAGTCTCTAAGATTTCAATAAGTTTCATTGTTAACACCTCCTGTTTGAATATTTTTAACTGGTTATGTAAAACAGTGTTTGCAATCTCATTTGTTATCGCTGTTTTGTTTTGATGGCTTTATTATACACTCGTAATAGGTGTATGTCTATTGGCACCTTGCATAAAATATACACCCATTTTTTGTGTATATTATACACCTTTTATAAGTGTATATAAAACACTTGATACAAGTGTATATTTATGATATAATTAATTATTAAACAGAAGGGAGAACAAGCGAATGCTTCGATATAAAGTAGATATTTTAAAGGAATTAAAAGAAAAGGATTATACATCATATAGATTAAGAAAAGATAAATTAATTGGTGAATCTCAAATACAGAAAATAAGAAAAGGCGAGATTGCAAGCAAAGAAACACTAAACACTATTTGTAAACTATTACAGTGTCAACCTGGTGACATATTAGAATATGTAGAAGATGAGCAATAAATATATACACTAATTAAAAGTGTATAATATGCACTAATTTTAAGTGTATTTTTTGTGAATTATGCGAATTGATATGCACTTGTTTTAAGTGTATAATAACCTCAACAAATAAATAAAACTTATTTAAGGAGGTTATTCAGCATGAAGAAACAATCAGTATATGAAATGGTTACAGAAAGAATCATCAGCCAGTTAGAACAAGGTATCATCCCATGGGAAAAACCTTGGAGCGGTGCAAGAAGTGGAGCATATAACAGAATTACTAAGAAGTCTTATTCATTGCTTAATCAATTACTTTTAAAGCATGATGGTGAGTATGCAACATTCGCCCAGTGGAAAAACTTAGGTGGCAAGATTCGCAAGGGTGAGAAATCAGAAATCATTACATTTTGGAAGGTCTTACCTATTGAAGAAGAAAAGGCAGACGGTACAAAGGAAGAAAAGTTAATACCTTTTTTAAGATATTACAACGTCTTTCATATATCACAAGTTGAAGGTGTAGAGTCATTAACAGTTAATCTTAATGATGAGATTGAACCAATCGAAGAGGCTGACAAGATACTGAATGACTACATCACAAGAGAAGGTATCAAGCTAGAGCATATGATAAGTGATAAGGCTTATTACTCACCTACCTCTGATAAGATACACTTACCTTTATTAGAACAGTTTAAAAATGTAAATGAGTATTACAGCACAGCTTTTCACGAAGCAACACATAGTACAATGACAAAAGATAGATGCGACAGAAAGCAAGAAATTAAGCTGTTAGAATTTGGTAGTGAAGACTATAGCAAAGAGGAACTTGTGGCAGAGATGGGAAGTGCTTTTATTATGAACTCACTTGGACTTGAAACAGCAGGAACTTTTAAGAACTCAACGGCATATATTCAGAGTTGGATAAAGGTTTTAAGAAATGATGTAAAATTCGTTGTGTCGGCATCAAGCAAGGCAGAGAAAGCTGTAAAATTCATATTAAATGAAAAGTAAAAAAATAAGAGGGTGTACCTGTGATAGATACATCCTCTTTATTTGAATTGGAAAAGTAATATTGTAAATTATTGTAATTATCGAGTTGCTTTTGATTGTAAATCTTTGTAAGTTAATAATTATCTAGTTACTGATATAGTACCGCTCCTTGTGTTTGTTTATCCTATGCATGGAGCTATTTTTATATCCCTGCATGGGTATAGGGTTATCCTGTAAGACATCTTGCTTTTATTCTGAAGCGTATGCCATTATTATTCCCCTTGTAGTGTCCTGTGTCCTTATACTGTCTTGACTGCTCCTCTGATATATATTTAAGTTTCGCCATAAGGGTATATAGGAGCAGGCAAGAAACAATATAGGGGGGATGTTTACATTTCGGAGAGGTTGTCTTTTTTCTGTAGGGGGTATAGGTGTTCCATCTACACTCCAAATTAAATTTTTGAAGCGGTCGAACTGTGATTATTTTCTTATCTAAAAACACTTACTACATCTGCCATATCCCATAGATTCCGCATCTGATTCAGTAACTTGTCGTGCCTTATCTGGATTCATTCTTCCACAATCCGGTATAGAATGATATTTTGAACCTGTCTCAGACAACCATACCATTGTTTCTTCTGAATCAGAACTAGAGTCAGAAGAATAACTAAACGCAGGCATACCACCATGAGAATCACTACTAGAACTGCTGCTAGAGCTATTATTGGTACTACTACTGGTACTGCTTGCCTTTTCTGCCTTTGTTTTCAGAGATGCATTTTCTGTCTTTAATTTTTTCTTCTCACTCTTTAAGCTATTAACTTTTTCCTTTAAATCAGAATTCTTGTCCTCCAAACTTTCAATCTGGTCTTGCTGTTCAGAATTTTCACTCTTTAAAGTTTCAATTTCATCTTCCTGCTCATTAAATTGTTGTTCTATAGAATCATATTTTGACTTTAATTCGTCATATTGTTTCTGTACCGCCGCATATGACTTTGAATTTTCCTCACTGTTTGACCAAAAGATTCCTGTTGTAATTAAAAACACAACACAGAGAATCATAGATATAGAAATCTTTTTTCGTTTCTTCTTTACTGGAACAACTTCAACATCTTGTACTGATAAATCCTCTTTTTTTCTTTCGTCCATACTTTTTCTCCTTCTTATGAAATAAAATAATATTATTATATTTAAAATAATTATAAATCACTTATATATAATAATCAAGAAAATAAGAGAGTATATCTATAAAAGATATACCCTCTTTTATTTGAATTGGAAAAGTAATTTTTTAATTATAATTCTTATATTATCAGGCAATTTTTGATGTATAAATAAGAAATTATTTCACTTTAACGCTCTTCCCAATTCCTCTCGCTTTTAACAACTTCTGATATGCTTTCTTCTGTTTTTTTGGAACTTTGATTGTTGCTTTTGCATGAATTCCCTTAAATGCTTTTGCACCTACAGATTTATTTGTAAGATATGGTGTCTTAATTGTAATAGATTTAAGATTCTTACATCCGCTAAATGCCTGTTTTCCTATATTTTTTATACTTGTTGGAATAACAACTTTTGTCAATTTCTTGTTATTTACAAATGCTTTTACTCCAATGGATGTTACCTGACATTTTGCTCCATTTATTGTAACCGTTGCAGGAATTGTAATACTCTTTGCTTTTGAAGTTGTCTTAACATATCCTACAGTATTTTTACCAGTTACTTTGTAAATAGCTTTTGTTTTTTTATCTGTTACTTTTGTTCCAACCTTTAATGATGGGATACTTGGCTTTTTAGTTGGATTAGGTTTTGTATTATCTTTCTTACCTGTTGCAGGAATACTTTCTTCTTTTAAAACTTTTCCACATACTGTACATTTATAAGTTTTAATCCCTGCCTTAGTTTCTGTTGGTTGCACTGTTATCGTTCCATTATCAGGCTTGTGTCCAAGAGCTGGAATTATAGTTTTTTCCTCAAATATCTCACCACATCTAGAACAATATTTTTCTGATGTATAGCCTTCTTCTGTGCAAGTTGCTGGAACTTCTCCAGTAACGACTATTGCATGACCTTTTATTGCAATTTCTCTCGTTTTCGTTTCACCGCAGTTCTCACAAGTGTATACTTCTACTCCAGGTTCTATGCAAGTAGCTTCTTTTGTTATCTCGCCATCATTCCATTTATGTCCTGTAGCTGGAATTTCTTTTTTATTACTTTTTCCACATTTAGAACACACGGATTCTTCTTCTCCTTTTTCTGTACATGTAGCTTCTTTTACTACTTTATACTCTCCAAAGGAATGACCGATTGCCGATAATACATTACCTTCTTTGATTATTTGATGACAATTTTTACATACCTCATCTCCTGTATAACCTTTTTCTTCACAAGAAGCAGCTTTAACATTTTGTAATTCTATATCATGATCTATCAGTGGAATTTCTTCTGTTCTAGTTTCCCCACATACGTTACATGTATAAACTCTTTCTCCCTTTGTTGTACAAGTTGCTTCTCTAATAATATTTCCTTCATCCCATTCATGTTCATTTCCGCATACATCAGGCACATGTGTTCCTAACCAATCATCCTTAACATTAATTGTATTAATGCTTCCACCACCATTTAAATATACCTTTCCTCCAGAATAATTTCCTGATGCCGAAAATATTGTAGAACCATATTTTAAATATAAACAATTCAAAGAACCTGAACATTCTATTCTACCATTACATGTAAGTGTTCCCCAAACATATATATTTCCATTAACTGTAAGTTTTCCACTAACTGTTACATCGGCATCCTCTAAAATATATAAGTTTCCTTCTATTGTCTTATCCTGCCAAGTTACTGTTTTTCTTACCACAACATCATTACTTTCAGAACCCTTTTCTGATGTCGTTTTTACATTTGTCAATATTTCAGCTGCATTTACTACCCCTACTGGCTGTCCTATTAAAATAAAGGACATTAATAATGCTACTATTATCTTTTTCATAGACTTTCCCTTCCTACCAATTACTTTTCCTTTTTCATAATTATCTAATTTAACCTAAAGACCATTCTTCATACCAGTCTTCGTCCCAATAAGTACCATACCAAGATTTTCCTTTTTTATAAACGCTGTCTTCATCCCAAGTATGCCCTTCATATATTTTTCCATCATACATAAATTTGTAACATAATGTGAAATCTTCATAGTTATACCATGTATTTCTTCCTCTCACACGAAAATGAACATATCTTGTTTGTCCCGGCTTTATTGCCATTTTCTTCTTTAAACTAACTTTACGGTCAAATGATTTGTAATCTACATCCTCTACCTTATTTCCAGATACAATATACAGAGTCTTCTTTCCCTTGTTTTTAAATCTTACAGTAAAATAATTATCTCTTGTATCATAATCATATAAAACCGCTCCAAAGTTAGGATCCAATATATCTACTATTACTTTACATTTATATGACTTACCTTTACACTTAGCTATAACATAACAATTTCCTTTTCCTACTGCTTTTACTGTTCCATTCTTAGAAACTGTTGCAACTTTCTTATTGGTAGTAGACCATGTAACTTTTCCCGGAGCATTTACTAATTTATTTTTGAAACGTTCGCCTCTATTAAGTTCATATTTGTACCATTTGATATATGGTTTAGGGGCTTCTACCGTTACATTCATATAAACCTTCTTATTATTTTCTAATATGAATGTAACCTTATATGTACCTCTTTTTATTCCATCAATGACCAATCTTCCGCTTTTTAAATACGGCAAAACACTTAATCCTTTTTTATTTACTTTAATATCTTTTGCCAAAAAAGCTTCATTAGACTTTTTTGGTAGTGATATTATTGTATATCCCCCTTCGACTAATTTAATTGTTTTCTTCATAGAAAGTTTTGTCATGGCTTTATCAAATTTTTCTATATTATATTTAAAGGATAATGCAATTTTTGAATTATTACTAACAATATAAGTATATGTATCCATCGAAAGAAGATTCCCACTACTATAAACATCTCCAATCCAAGTATCGCCTTGTACCATATTTTTCATCGTTGCAGTATCACTTTTTAAAACAATCCCTTTACCATTTTTTATTTTAATATTATATGTTCCCTTATCTAATGACTTTGAATTACCATAGAGTGATATTTCGTAATTCATCGTAAATATTTGTGGTTTATTTGTAGAAAAACTAATTTCTTTACTTTCGCCGGGTTTGAGAACTACTGTAGATTGTTTAACAGATGCCGCTTCTACTGTTGTAGCGGTTGTTATTGGTACAACCTCTGGTGCTACCATAGATAATGTAAATATCATAGCGATAGCAAATAATAGATTTTTTCCTATTCTTTTCATAGCTTCTTTCCCCTTTTCTTTATTTGATTACTTTTCCATTCTTTCAAACTCAACAAATCGTTTCCTTTTTTAAGCATCTTTTTTAAATCTTTACAATATTTTGGACAAACCATAAACTTTTTAAAAGTTATAATAATCATGGTATTATGATTCGGAATAGACATTAACTATATTTCTATTTAGGAAGCCCATTTTTTCCCCAATATCCTATTTTTATTAATTCATTCTCATATTCCCTTTCATCTGTTTTCACATAACAATAATTAATCCATTCAAAATGTGCTGTAACTGTGTCTTTACTTTCATCAACAGTAAATGCTGCAACAACAGATTTATACCCCTCCTTATCCAATTTATTACATCTAGCTGCAATTAAATTATCTTTTTCTGGATATATATGAATATCCCAATCAGATAATTTTGTTGATATAGTATCTGAATCATCCATGCCTAGCATCTCATAATCAGAAATACATTGTTGAATAACTATATTTTTTTCTGCATCATTTAATGGTTCTGTCCATCTGTCTTCTTTTAATTTTCCTGCTAATTCTTTAATGTTTTTTTCCGCATTGTCTATTTCCTCTTGGGTACAAGAAGCTTTTTCTAATATTTTCATGCCAGCATCTACAGAATCCATAAGTGCTTTATATGAACTTATGGAATATTTCCCATCGTCATTGTTATACTGTCCATAGGTATCAATAGCCTTTTTTAATTTACTGTTATCAATACTATTTTTCTCTTCTTTTTTGCATCCAACTATTGCTATCATTAAAAGAAAAGTTATAATTAGTAGTATTTTAATTCTTTTCATGGTCACTTTTCCTCTTTCTTATTTGATTACTTTTCCATTTCTATACAATAAATAGCCACTATTTTTGAATAGCTACAACTTCATCATCTTCTATGTATAAATAGCGTCCGCTACCATATACCCATTGCTCCCGTGAACCATATTGCGTTTCTGTAATATTCTTATCTTGTGGACTTCCCCATGTTGAGTTATACTCTACATCATAAGCACTCATACCAATATAAGGTTCTTCTTTCTCTTCTTCATCTAAATCATCAGAAGAATCATCACCTTTTGAATCTAATGGTATTTTTTCTCCGTTTACAGTCATAGATTTTTTATCTTTTTTTATACTACAAACTACTTTTTCAGTTTCATATGGTTTAACCATAGTAAATTGTAAAGTCTCATCAGATACCTTTAAGTCTTTATAGACATATCCTGACGGATTATTTTTGTTTAATTTATGCAAATATATTCCTGAATAATCTATTTCGAGGAAAAAATCTTTCTCTTCATAATAAGAGTCATACCCATCTCTATGCACAATTGAAAATTCATACTCATCCCACTCCCCTAGAAATTTTGAATATTTATTATATAAATTGGTATAAAGCGAATATAATTCCTTTACCTCTGAATTCATATCGCTTTTATCTACAGAATTAAATAAAACATATAATTCTTCATATTTTTCATCTATTATTAATTTGTCAATATTGTTAAGAATTTTATAGTTCTTCTCCTCATTTTCTAATTCTAATACATTTGTGTAATCTTTAATTGTATCAATAAGATAATCTGCGAATTCATAATAATATCCATGTCTTATATAATCTGATGCCACATCATACAAATGACCTACTAATTCCTCTCTGTATTTTTTTAAGCTTGGATATTTATTAGACTCTATTATTAGTTTATCTACCTCATACGGATCAAAAGATTTTGCTTGCACAAAATAATCTATTCCATAATTAATAACTGTTTGCATTTTTTGAATTAAATCAACTTCTTTGAGTAAAGTTTTAGAATCCTTATAATCGCCCAAATCTTCAAATTTTGCTGACGCTTCCACATAATTTTTTGCCTTCATAAGCTTTTTTGCTTCATTATATTTATCTGATTTTATTTGACTAAAAAAAACACATACTAAAGCTACTAAAACTACTCCTATACCTGTAACACAAAGAATACAATTTCTCATATAATTTTCTTCTTTTTGCTTTTTAATTTCCTCTTCTTTAATTGGGTATGCACACTTAGGGCAAATAGGGGAATTTTTATCAATAATTTCCCCACATTCAGGACAAGTACGTTTGTTTTCCATCTTTTTCCGTTCTTCATCCGCACGCTTTTGTTCTTCTATTTTTTTCTGCTCTTCTGCTTTACGAAGTAACTCTTGCTCTTTTTCATATTTAATTTGTTGCAACTTCTTTTGTTCTTCTTCATACTCTTTAAAATTAATATTACAAACTGGACAAATCTTAGCTTTATCTGAAACCTCTTTTCCACATCTAGGACATTTGATAAGTGCCATAGTAAAATCCCTCTTTCTCTTATAATTTAGTACATTACAAGTAAAATATATTATTTATTCAAAAAAATTATATATTACCTATACATTCTTTCAAAATCATCCCAATAATTCTGAGGATTGTGTGCCTTTTTATACTCTACAATCTCTGTTGATTTATTTTGAATAATTTTAGAAATTTCTTTTTTCCCAGAAAATGCAAAGAGTCCCATTTTCTTTTTTTCTAATTTCAAATTATTTATTTCTTCTTCTTTTTCTTTCACGTCTTTATCAAATAAAGATTTCTTCTCTTTATAAATATTTAACCTTCTATTTGCCTCTTCAATATACTCTTTAACAGATTTTTCTAATGCAGTCATTATTTCATTATTTATACTCTCTAATTTCATCTCTGAACTACCTATTATTCTAAGATCATCTGGTAAAAGAATTCCTATGTCAACAAAATTATCAAATTGTTTTGGAGTAATTATACCTTCTATTTGTTTACCAATACATTCCATAACATACCCGCTCGTTTTATCAATAATTTCAATCATTCTACAAATTACGTTCTCTTTAACAAGCTTGTCCAATATCTTTTTATTTACTATAGCTCCTTTCAATGTTGCATACACATCTATAATATTTTCAATTTTATCTTTATAGATAATTTTCCACATTGTTAATTCTTCAATCTCTTCATATGGGGCTAATATAGAAACGACTTTTTTTATTTTATCAATATTTCCCAAATTCTCTTTTATATATTCTATCATTTTTTCTGAAAGTTCATCACCCATACCAAAATACTTTGCCGTTTCAAACGTATCCTTGTCAAGCACTTCATAATACAAACATTCTTCGTATAATTTTGAACTAAAAGGGCAAATTAAAAATGCTTGTTTCAAAAAGCCAATTTTATCCGGCACTTGATTAATATTGCTTAACATTCCGTCTGCCTTTTGTAAATTATATTTTTTAATACTAGAAAAATCGAACTTTTCATGCTCTATTAACTCATTAACAAATATATTCATTATTTTGTCATCGAATTCTATCATAACTTTACTAATAGCTGGAAATAAATCTTCAAAAATTATTTTTTGATATATTATATCTAGATTATTCATCGCATTTCTATAAATAGAATCTGCTGCTTGTCCATATTCTTTCTCTGCTTTCCTCGTTTGTGATGAAATAATACTTTGTTCAATCATCGAATTTACCATTAATGCAGAACTACTATTAGTAATAATTCGAGTTCCTGATCCAACGATATGTCTTCCTGCATACTCATGAGCATTTTCAAGTTCTATTTGTCCCATATCAATAATTCTACCGGATTCAGTTAATACATCATTGAATATTTCCTCTTGTAATTTATTGAAATATTCCAATATAGGTACTTCCTGTAATAAATATTCAGGAGTAATATCATATATTTCTAATTCAAATAATTTTTTTATTAATATATCTATAGTTTCATCTGCAAATTCTACATATTTACTTAGTATTTCATGAATTTCATCTGCACATTCGTTAAAATCTATATCTACATTACAATCATTTGAAAATGATACTAACGGATATATTTCTCCATCTTCTGCAAATTGTTGTAATATTTTTTCTCTTATTGGATTAAGTAACTTATCATAACTTAAAAATTCTTTTATTGTTTCTGAAACCTGATATTCATCACCCAAAAATTTTACTGTTACTTCTCCCATATGTACTTCCCTTCTTTCCTAATGATTGTAAGAAATACAATATTTTTATCTTATAGAAATATTGTACCATTTCATACCATTCATATCAATACAAAACTTCCGTATATGTGTATTTATTTTCACCAACTTGGAAATTCTTATTGCTACACTATTAGTGAAAGTAGGTGATACAGATGGTAAACATGGGAGAGAAACTGCGAGTTCTCAGAATAGAAAAGAAATTAACCCAAAAGCAATTAGCAGATCAAGTAGGTCTTGCCATAAGTGCAATTTCTTCATATGAAAATGGTAGCCGTTATCCATCATATGAAGTTTTAGTAAAGTTTGCTCATATTTTTCATGTTTCGACTGATTATCTACTTGGGCTTTCATCCAACCGCAGCATAGATGTTTCTGGTCTTAAAGAAGATGAGATACAATTAATTTCCGAATTAATTGATAAATTACGAGATTAAATATAATAACATTCGTTTGCTAATATTATGAATCGTAAAAAAAATAGGCATACCAGATTTTTTTCTCTGATATGCCTATAATTCAGCTATTTTTATTCTTTAACCTTTACATCCCAGTTAATCATCGCCTGATACTGACATTCTGGTATCTTATCTTTTTTCTTTGTTTTCTCTGCCAGTTTTATAATAAACTCCTTCTTTCTTTTTTCAAATGCCTCATAACATTCTTCTTTTGTATCAAACACACCTATATCATTTTTTTCTCCCATAATCATCATGAAAATTTTATACTTTCCGTCTTTTGTTTCTTCAAGTGTTTTACTGCCCCTATCTTCGAATACTGTATTGATAAAATGTGTTGTATATACACAGGTTTCTGGACTATATTCCTTATTGCCTTGAAATAAAATGTCTTTATCTAAGTCCTGCTTTACCTTTCCTTTATAATCTTTATACCATATTTTAAAATTCTGAAAGTTCTTCCACTCTTCACTGACAGTACATTCCTTATAATATGGTCTTGTCTTATGAACTTTTGGACTATAACATTTTTGAAGGATGTTTGCCCATGCTCTATATATAGCTTTTTCTTTCTTCCAGTCCATTTTATCACCAATATAACCCACACCTTCAAATGATCTTCTCCAATACCAGGGATTCCAACCATCAGGTTTATACTGAATATCATTTACTATTTCAAGAATCTTCTCTTCTGATACTGTACCTTCTCTATCATAAATCTCTTTAATGGCTGCATACTGCTTATCTGTGACTGGATAAATGTCTTTATAGAAATTATTATCTATATTATTATCTTTATGCCAACACATGGTATTATTTTTCATATCATAATTTACAATGAATGTCTGTATCACAAGAGAACTTGCACTGACACGCTCCTGCTTATATCCCCATGCCTTTTTCGCTTTAATATAAATATTTTTTCGTAAACTATACTCTATTTCTTTTGTAATTTTATTCCGTTTCCCTTTTATAAATTCGTATGTTCCATCTTCCTTTTTTATTACAGGTCGTCCATAGTTAGAAATCCAAGTGTTATCATAATATAATAATTTTACAAATCTCTCATGCTTATCTAAATATTCTAGTTTAGATTCTGTCTGTTTTAAGAAGCGGTTAGGATTTATTTTTTTGTATTTCCTTCTTATCTGTACAAGTTTCCCATTATCATATAAGCCCATACCTTTTTCTTTTAATGTATTTTGTCTCTTTTCATTCCTGCAATCTTTACAGACAGACTGATAACTTGTCTTATATTCCTTACGGAATCCCACCTTACATAATCGTCTGTTTTTTATAAATTTATTTAATTTAAGTTCTTTTCCACAACAACTACATATTTTTGTTTCAATTTCTTTTTTCATGATGTTTCCTCCTGTTTTTTCAGAGGGCAGAAACACCATAGAAAAACTCAATTATAGAAAATAAACTGTATGTATTTTTAATTGTTTATTATGGAAAATGTTATGCGACTGCATATAGACTCAATAGACATCTTTCTGTCCCCCTGTTCATTGCAAAATAAAAGAGCATCCATTACTGGACACTCTGTAAAATAATTATCTTTGTTATTGTTACTCTTCTTCGGAATAATCAAGGTCTTCCTCTGCTTCATTAAGACCTTCTCCTAACCGCTCCTCTGTTAATTCCTCACAAGCTCTTCTTAATCTTGAATATGGTTTTATAACAGCTTTATAGTGCGGTGGAACTGTTGCCTTTCCTTTATTGAAGTTATTGTATTGACGTTCCTCTATATATTTGGGATAGATACCAAGAATCCCCTTTACCTCAAAACGGTTACCATCTCTTAAAATATCTTCTAAACACCAGAATGTATCCCGGATAATATAGTAAAGGTCTACTTTGGGATATATGTTACCTGATCTTTCCGCTACCATATCTATAAATTCTCGTCTGGATATTGTTTTCATTATATCGTGCCTCCTTCTTTCATTTTATGTATGTATTTGATTCTTCCAAGTGGACAAATCAAGTAATCTTTTGATTAGCCCGACTGGGTGAATCATATGAAATTCATGTTTCAACTTTGGAATAATATATAGGGAAATTTGCTCCTATTTGAGCTGTATTGAACTTTGTTGGAGCGGATGTGTTATTGAAGATATGACTTTTATTGAATGCCAAAACAAGCATACACACCCTTATTTTATTAGGTATATATGCTTGTTTTGATATTCAATACTATGAATTTGGATTATATTAAGGCTCGTATTTTGTTAAATTTTTTCTGTTTTGCAATAGGATTTACATGGTGTATTTTCCTATGATTTCTACACCAATTTTACACCAACTACACCATTACTACACCAATTTGCCGTTAAAATATGGCAAGTTATGTAAATTTATATGTTGGTTATCATTAAATATTAATCTTCTGAAAACCGCTATTTATAAGGCTATATGAGGTTTTATAAAGATATAACAGGATATGTTTTTCAATATCAAAATTTGATAATCGAATTTTATAAAAATTGAACAACTTTCCCTGCTAATCAACCGCTACTGCTATTTACTTCTTCTTAATGTGATTCCTGTGATATTAAATCCATAGGAGGACTTCTTATTTTTCTTTAAAGTAAGAGTTACCTTTCCAAGTGGCTGCGTCTGATCTGCATATGCATCGTACATATTCACCTTAAAAACAGCCTTCCACTTTTTCCCTTGTTTTGTTACCGATTTTAATTTGTAAACCGGATAATCTTCTCCCCACTCTCCAACAGCAAGTTTCACATAATTCGAGTTACAACGTACTACTAATTCCTTAGGTGTTTCTGGATATGTTTTAAAAGATAGAGAAGCAATTCGTGCATTCGCACCAAAAAGTTCTTTTACACGCTGACTGAATGCAAAATTGGTAATACGACTCTGGCCTTCTAATACCTGTCTTCCTGCCGCAACATTCTGCTTTTCAAGCGATGTAAGCTTTATCTTTTTTGTCTCTCCGGATTGCATGCTGTAATTTAAACGAATACTATAATAAAGTTGTGTTGCCTCCAATATACGATTCATCTGCTTTCTATACTTAACTGTTACATTCTTACTCTGTTTCTTACCGTTCTTAGCCTTTACAGTAGAGACTGTTGTTTTCGCAGCAAATCCCGTAGATGGAACTGCAATAATCAGGATTATTGCCAAAATAAAAAAGCTTACTAAAAGCTTTGGGGTTCTACATTTCATATTTCTCATCTTCCTTTTCATTCTGTCTTTTCTTTCCTTTTCTCATTACTGTCCTTATTGTATTCTTTTTAAGAGAAATGTTCAACGCTTAGACTTTCTTGATTTTTTCCCTCTTACATACTCCACTCTTTCTATTAAAAAAGCGAAAGAGAAAAACTCCCTTTCGCTTTTTCTTAATTTGTTAAAGTAAACTCATATTTCATCTCTAATGTTACAAAAAGCTGCTGCATTACCTTATTTGCAATTTCACGAATATTTAAGTTCTCTATATAAGACAAAATAGCTTCTTGTTCTTCTTGTGGCACTTTAAACACAGATAAACTCATTGAAAGAAAGCGTGCCAGCTTACGTTCTAATGTAAAATACATATCACAAGGTCTTGCCATATAACCTCTCATAAACGCAGCGGTACCAATCTCCATTTCATAAAAATCACTTGCACTATAATCTGGTAAATACGGAGCAAAAATCTTTTGCAATTGTACTGCTGTTTTTTTATGAATAAGTTCTATATTTTCAGGTACAGTATACGCTTCTACATAAATTTCTCTTAAATTTTCATTTAATTCTGCAAGCGTGAGCTGAAGGCAAGTTTCTACTGCATATAATAATACCGGATTTGTCTCTTCTCCTACAATCTTACCTGAAATATTAAATTGATTGCCAAACATAAATTCTGTAAGTTCGGTTAAAATACTCCCTTTCGTATGATAAATATTATAAAACGTACTCGGTGTTACGCCGGCTTTTTTTAAAATTTCAACTGTGGTTGTCTTTTGATATCCCTTTTCAAGAAACAACTGCACACAAGCAGATAAAATTCTTCTTTTGGAGTCTTCTTTTTCGTATCTACTAGCCATTTTTCACCCTTCTAACTATTTCAATATGTGTTCTAATATATTACATTTTTCTTTGAATTGCAAGGTTAATGGCTGGAAACTTTTTATTTGGTGATTTTCACAGATTTTACATTTGAATAACTTCCATAAATGTTTTTACCAGCTTTTACATAATAAGCTCTTACTTTGTAATAATAAGTTTTATTCTTACTAAGTGAAGTATCTTCATAGGTAAGTTTTTTCGTTGTTGTAATTTTACTATATTTACCCTTTTTTCCGGTTGCTCTATAAATTTGATATTTTTTAGCTCCATCTGCTTTTTTCCAGGATAAACTTGCCGTTGATTTCTTTTTATTTTTCACTCTTAAAGACACTTTCTTTAATGTGCCTACTTGTAATACAACATCACTGGCTTTTCCATTGATCATTGTTGATCCATTTTTATAATAAGCTACCACTTTATAATAATAGTTTTGACCACCTGCTATTGAAGAATCCGAATAACTAAGAGCTGCTGTTGTCTTCAACAATTCGTACTTTCCTTTTTTATTTTTCGCACGATATACCTTATATCCCGATGCATTTGTTACTTTCTTCCAACGAATTATCGTAGTTCCATTGCTGGATTTTGCTGTAATACCTGGTTTTCCAACCAAAATCCTCGTACCACATTTTGTACATTTACCAGCTTTCCACTGATGTGCTGCCTTTTTTACGGCAACAGCGTTACAACAGCCATATCTCTGTTCATGTGTTGTTGGTGTTATGATCCATTTTACCTTTTCCACATGATTAGCAGAATCTAATTCCCCATATTCCATTTTGCAAATATCACAAATCGCTTTTGCTTTACAAGTTGCTTTCCCTCCGGTATGGTGATCACTGATGGTTACTGTAATCTCTGTAACATTATCATAATCGTCAGTAGCGGTTATAACCTGTTTACCGCTTCCTGAAAGTACATATTGATTATTTTCATCTAATTCAATGCGGTTTCCATTCACTTTTACATCTCTTAAATGCTCATCGGTCACAGTGATCGTTCGAGTAAGACAATAGATCTTTCCATCTTCAACTCCACTAATTTCCGGTAGAGTCATATCCTCTTTAATATTATTATATTCTAATGTTTTTGTGGCTGACTTTCCAAACTTATCCGTTAATCGAATCGTATACGTTCCATTCTGCGTAATAACATAAGGAAAACCTACTCCCAATTTCTCTATCTTAGTATAATTCTCATCGCCTTCTCTCTTAATTTCACAACTTGCTGCTTCGTTATTTTCATTTGTTTTTTTCATTAAAACGACAATTCGGTTACGCTGCATTTGATGTATCGTATCTGCATTTGCTATGTCAATACTAAAGTCTCCACCCTCGTATTTGCACGTAATGGTTACATCTTCTGTTTTAAAGGTTTTAAATGCTCCATCTTCTTTTCGGGTCTTCGTTACTACTGCATAAACCTTCACTTGTTTTTCATCTTTTATATTTGCAAAAATATCCTTTAAATCAACCGAAACGCTGTCTCCCGTAAGATCCAAGCGAGTAGCTTTTCCATCTTTCACCATGTAATACTCATACTTGTAGCTAATGCTGTGCTGTTTTTCATAATCTCTATAACCATATAGAATAATAATAAAGGGATCCCTTAACACTCCACCGTCAAGTTCTTTTGTTGTTGTAAGAAGCTGTACTTTACTATCCGTAAGATTGGTAATCGTTCCTTCATTACTGTAGCTGTCAAAATCTCCTCGTTTCACATAAAGATTATAGGAAAAATCCTTTACTTCCGGATAGGATGCTTCGATTGTAATTTCATAGGTTGCATCTTTATTTACAGTGTCAAAATAAAAAGAATCCGGAAATGGCCCTCGTTCATTTTCTTTTTCCACACCGTCCATTCTTGTAACTTTCAACTCCGTACCATTCTCTTTTACAGATGTAACTTTATAATACTTTCCACTATCGTATACGCTAGGAAATTCTAACGAAATCCAACCACCTTCTGGCACATCAAATTCTATATCCTGACCTGTGATCTGTTTTGTAGCTCCATTATAATCTCTTTGATTATAAGTTATTATGTCTTTATCCGTCGGCTTAATATTCCATTTTAACTTAATATTGGCCTTATTATAGTAATTTGCATATACTTCTTTATTCTCATTCGGCGGGTCATAATCAAATCCCGGATTTTCGCCCACCTTATAACTTGTATAGTCCCCATCAGGTATCATATCCAGTATCTGTCTGTAAATATATCCCCATTGTTTCTGCAACTGCGATAAAGGTTTCTTTGTATATGAATAGAAAGTTTTGTATTCCTTATATTTAGGCTGTGGAAGCTTATCTGAATGTTTATACTCGACTTCTTTATCATGTATTGTATATGTATTTTCCGCAAGGTCCTCTGCATGATAAAGATATAGCGGCTGGCTATTCGTTGTAACTTGAAGTCCATTCGCATCTACATTCAGGAAAAGGTCTCCCGTTTTATTATCAACAATTCGAAATAAATAATTACTTCTTGGCACCGGGTTTACGATCCATTCTGTTTTACTGTTTTTAGAAAACCCCAATTTATTTACATTACGATCAATGTTCAAATAATATTTGACATCCTGCTTTATAATGTAAATATAGTAATGCGTATCCGTACCCTTCTTTTTTTGAAATTTTAAACCATATTCCTTAATATTTTTTCTATTTCGCTCTGACATTTTTTCGTCCATACGCAACACTATGGAACCCATTCCTTTACTTATAATTTTAAACTCATCATAAAGCATTCCCCTGGTAGGATTTGATCCGTCACGGATCGCAATTTCATCCATATTATGACAATAGTAAGCATACTTACTCTCCTTGCCGGCAAGATAGAAGTTTTTCTTCTCAGCAATGTCCGAATACAAAGTATCTATCGGATTTACATACCAGTAATAGGAGTATGCATGTACCGTCTTAGGGGCAAAAACAAAAATAAAACAAACCATAAATAAAGTAGCTAATAATTTTTTCTTCATTGTCTTTTCTCCTTTCCATTCTCACTTTGGAATGCATTCCAATATTTATATTGTATATAGTAACATACAATCCAACGAATTACAAGCATCAAAAATGACAATGACACATTTCAATATTTTCCCATCGTAATCCACCCACTTTACCGATTTTCTTTTTATTCTGGCCAGATACCCTAGAAATATTTCCTGTTCTTCAACAGCCAAGACTCTTCGTTCCACTTTCTCACATTTAGATATTACCACTTTCATAATAATCTCCTAGAGCGTGTTTGAAAAAGGCTCTAGATGAACTGTATAATTCTTGCAAGCTCCATAACCACGACTTTCAGCATTACTCCACTGGACATCACATAAAACCATATTTCCCGCATTCGTTGTGATTTTGCGATTGGTGTTGCTACTGCTGCAACAATAATCATTGCAGCTCCAATACAGCCAACAATAGTAGGAATACTTATCAGCGGAAATATTCCTGGTATACAACTTCCATCAACTGCCGCCTGAATGGTCTTATCCAATCCATCCCTGGCCGCTGCAAAGCAACAAATGACAAGACCATACATCAGCAAAAATAAATTTCTACATCCCCAATAACTGATCGTGTTACGATTCCATACAGAATATCCAATAAATCCAACTAGAGCAATTATCATAATAGTCGTTACTGTAGTTACCATATTTCCAAAATAAAGTTTCATAACTTACCTCCGATCATCTTTTACCGTTGTACCAACTAATCACGCCCTGCAGGTTCTGTATCTTGACACGTTCACCACCATGCAACATCATATCCAGCATATCCTCCTCTTCCGGAGTTCGATCTGTTTTCTTCTCCAGTGTTTTTCCTGCTGTTTTTACCATAATGTTCATCATCATTTTGTACATTCCATGAAGTCTTTCTACACTGAAATTTTCCTGCAATGTAAATACAGGAATCTTTCCCGGAATATTGTTCTTTTCCCGTATCTCCTTTCGCTGTGTTCCCGTCTGTCCCATTCCAACTGCACATACTGCACAAATCTTATATTTTTTTCTTGCCAAGCCAAACCTTTGTATCTTTCCTGCCATGATCCATCCAAGATAAATGATTTCAGTACCCGTTGGCAACTTATTTCCAGCTTCTTCTGTGCTATACACAGATACTCTTAATTCATGTCCTAATAATTTTGCATAATGTTCGGTACTTCCTGTATTTGATGTATAAACAACTGCTTCCATTTCAACTTTCCTCCATTCCCTTACTCAAATATTTGGTTAAATTATTTTTTATTGATAAAAAAAGACACAATACGATTTTTCATCCGTACTGCGTCTAAGCGTCTGACTTTTCCATATTCATTTTTCATCTACAGGACTTGCCACTGGCAGCTTCTTTTGCATACTTTTGCATCCGATCAGCCTGACTGTAAAACCCTCTGCGTCAATCAGACTCTCCTTTTTACATTTTGGGCAAAATAGTGGAAAATGTAAAAGCACAGTGTCTTTTCGTAATCTCACTCTTGTTTTATTTCCGCATACCGGACAATATACCCATTTCTGATACTCCATCTCGTCCTTGTTCATTTTTTTCACCTCAAACCAGCATTTTCTGGAATCTTTTAGCAAATTTCTCTACATGCTCCTCTACTTGTTTCACTACTTCCTGTTTATTCTCTGCTCCATCATAAATGCTGTATAAAAGAAAAATAGGTCCGTAGAAATCCATTGCAAGTTGCTTTGCATCTTCACCGCTTTCTACAATTCCAGAAAAAACAGCTTCCATGTACCGAAGTGGACCTTCCGCAAGATAATTCTGATAGAGTTTAGCCATTTTAGGCTCTCTGTACTGTTCTAATGTCAGCATTTTTCGGAAACAACAGGAAAATTCTTCTTCCGTCCAGTGCAGAAACTGTACTTTTGTAAACCGTCTGATCTTTTCCAAAGCAATGTTTTTATATCCTGCAATCACGTCCTCCATATCGCCATCCGGCATCTCGTATTCCTTTGCTCTTTTGGCATCCATCTGGTTCATTCTTTCTACAATGCTGTCCAATATTTCCTGTTTACTGGAATAGTGTTTATACAATGCAGCCTTGGTAACTCCTAATCTTAAAGCGATCTCATTCATAGACGTTCCCATATAGCCACTCTGTGCAAACAATTTTAATGCTTCTTCCAGTATTTTTTCCTTTGTGTTCTTTTCTTTGTTTTCCATATCTCTCTCCTAAATTAATTTCATTAGCAAGTTACCTTTTGGTCACTTTTATTATAGTTACCTATCGTCACTTGTCAACACTTATTCTTTTAACACAAAAGAAAATATTTAACTTCATCATCGTTTCTCGATAACCTGAGCTATCAATCCATACTTACTCTGCTATCAATACCGGAATGCCACCATTCTGCATTCCATGCAACAATTGGCTTCTATACTTGTTCTGCCCCCTACTTTTAATGGTTTGATCTCCACAAAACCATCTACTCCTTTTGCATACAGACTGCTTAGCTGGTTCCATAACCGAAGCGATGGTGCATTCGATGCACTAAGGTCACTTACCGCCTGTGCCATCCAGTCATAGCCCGAATATGCGAGCGGTGAAAACACAACCGCTGCTGTATATGACAAAAAAGCTGCTACTCCAAGTAATCCACAATAATTCAATAAACTCTTTTCCTTTATCATACAGCATTCTCCTCACAAAACCATTTCAGATAATCGTCCAAAAGATTCTTATCTGTTTCATAGCTACACTTACCATTGCTCTGATCCAGTTCATAATCCATCAGCCCATGTATCGTCATAGCGAAGCTTACTGCACTCATATCCGGATTTGTAAAATGAAGTAATTTATGTACTTCCATCGCATAGAACAGCTGCTTCGTTGCAATAATCATCTTATCAGTCTCTTCTGCGACAATTTTGGCTGCCATAGGATTCAGACTTCTTTCGGAATAGATAACCTTGTAGAAATTTAACATATGTTCCTGCTGGTTCATGTTAAAATATCCTCCGACCATCATCTTCAATATTTCCAAAGCACTCTTGCCGGCAAAAATAGCCGTATAATCAATCGCACCTACATTGGCATTCTTCTTTGCTTCTTCCCGAAGAAATTGGTACATTGTTTCCACAAGTTCCTCTTTCGACGCAAAATGATTATATAATGATGGTTTTTTTATCCCAACTTTATCTGCGATCATATTCATGGATACGTTACCAAGTCCTTTATTTGCCGTCAGCTCCAATGTAGCCATGATAATCTCTTTTTTCCTCGTATCACTCATTATTCGTTTTAACCATTTCCTTTATATTACCTATTGGTTTTGTTTTAACTACCATTTGGTAGTTTTGCTATATCATATTGATCTGCATAATTCAAGTACAGGTTAGAATAACTGACCTGGCAGTTTTTTCTTCTCTTTATAAGGAAACATCTTATCAAATTCTTCGGCTTTCTTTTCATCTACAAAATATCCCGTTGGTGTCGCATACTCTCCTGTAATACCGTTTAAATATCCAGGAATCAGCTCTTTGCACAGAAAGAAAGATGCATCTTCCCCTTCCGGAAATCCATGATATCGGATACCATAGTCGCTTGCCTGCCTGAATCCACTCTTACCGTAAAAATCAATATTTCCTTCAAAGCATAGTGCTCCACAGCCAAACTCTGCTGCTTTCTCCAATGAATAATCAAGCAGGATTTTCCCATATCCTTTCCGCTTATATTCATTCTTGATACAGATTGGTCCCATCGTCATAATTGGAATATGTCTTCCATCATCCGATTTAATACTCGTTCTCATAAACATATTCTGACCAATCACCTTACCCTCTTCATCATTTTCTTTAAGAAGCATCACAAAATCCAGTTCCGGAACAAATCCCGGATCATTTCTGAGCTGATGCAATACATAATGTTCAAGGCATCCTGGACGATACACATTCCAAAAACTTTCTCTTACCAGATTTTCTACTTTCTGATGTTCTTCCTTTTTCTCTAAACGAATCATAATATTACTTTTTTCCATTTCACATTCCTTTCCCCAAAATACAATTACTGTTTCATTTCTTCTACAATTTTGTCTAGCATATATTCAAACTGACATTTTGCTTTCGTCTTATCTGTTGCTCCATCATATACACTATAATAGAAAAACATATTTGCATAAAATTTAACTGCTTCCTCTTCTGGATTTTTTATTTCCATATTTTTGAACAGATCCTTCACGTATTCTGCCGGTCCGGATACCAGATATTGCTGATATAAATTCTGCATCTCTTCATTTCTAAATTGTTCAAGCGTAAGCATTTTACGAAACGATGATGCAAAATCGTCCTCTGTCCAATACTCAAACATTGATTTGCTGTATCCTACAAAATCTTCTACTGATACATTCTGATATTCTTCCGGCACTTTCTCAATACTTTCTTCCGGTACTTCATTCTGCCTGGCCTGTTCGCTGTCCTGCTGCTCCATACGCTGCACAATACAGTCAAAAATATCTCTTTTGCTTTTGTAATGACGG
>UMIC01017970.1_pt1 | contig 27568 bp, 25 predicted proteins | sample 1965681 | NCBI WGS metagenome assembly UMIC01 (sample SAMEA4836114, study PRJEB28245) | human gut metagenome | biome: gut microbiome; material: fecal sample | place: Denmark | collected 2008
GGCGGCGTTCCCCGTGCTATCGTTCCGGACAACCTTAAGAGTGTCGTGCTCTCCAAGCCACCAAAACGCTCCGCGTTTCGGCGTAACCAACTGAGCTAAAGAGGCATCAATCGTTATCCGATTGCGAGTGTTTTTGTGTCTTATAGGGTGGGGTAAACATTAGGGTAAACAATTTTGTCCCTTCTTCTGCAAGGTAAGTAATTAAGAATTAGATAAATCGTTTGTAGTTTAGGTTAGCTTGTGTTTTTCATCTTTTTAGAGAATTAGATTAATAAAAACCTTCCGACCCAAAAGGCCGAAAGGTCGTATCGTGTCTTACACAGATAATTGCTTAACTATAACTCCATCGAACGCTACTTTGCAAACTGCATCAAATAGTTTTCGCAAAATCCAGCTAACGGGAATTTCACCACCTCGTTTCGTCCGTCGGGTGTAGTGTATTGGAATAGGATTGTATCGGCTTTCACGTGGTAGTCGAACAAATTCACCTTTTCGCCCGTTCCCTCGATTTGTGCCTCGTTAGCCGTCATTGTGCCGATTATTCCGTCCATATCTTCGAGTTCGCATTTTCATCCGAATATGTATTGTCGGTTCTTTGTAAGGACAATTTCGACGGGCTTTGTAATGTCTGCCATATTAGGGGTAAACAGGTAAATAAATGTTTCGGGAAATATTTCGTCTTTGGGTTTTCCTGCAAGCAGGACTATTCCCTCTGTTTGGCTCCATTTAACCGTCTTTTGGATTATCTGTTTATCCTCTCATGCGTCGGTCTTTCATTCAGTTTTCGGTTGTTTGTATCTGTTCATTTTAGCTAAAATTTAATTGTTATTTATCTTTATAAAGATAAGATTATTAGCGAAATAAACAAAATAAGAAAGTGACAAACTCTGCAAAAAGGTCTTAAAATTAACCTTTTCACAAAGTCTGTCACTTATTTGATTATGACGAAAAATCAGATTTTCTTGTAGGTATATGTTCGTTCGTATTTCTCACCATCTTCTTTTTCTCCTTTTTCATAAAGAACAAGCGATTGAGATGTTAATGATTTAATTTCGAACACATTTTGAAATGCGCCTTTTGACTCTTTCAAAGTAAGTGTTTTTCCATTAATAGTGTAGGTAAAATAGTCTGGATGCTCATCATCTTCTGCATGGTCAGTATAGCTTTTCCGCACACACGTTCCCTTATCATCGAACATATAAGTCCAATAGTAATAATCAATGTCATTCGGATAATCGTCGTTAAAATCATCACGAGTTCCATCGCTATAAATTACCCAGCCTTCGCTATGGGCAATCATCCATGTTCCAACGATTGACGCATCCTTGTTGTCATCATCATCGGAACAAGCCGAGAAAGAAACTACCGCAAACATAGCGGCCACAATAAGAAACAACTTTTTCATAGTTGCAATAAGTTTAGGTTGTCGCCCCAGCACCAACGCGACGATTAATTTTTGATTTTTAAGAAACAGAAAGCGTGGTGCTGAAAACTTATTTTAGTCAGACTGGTCGTAGGAAACCTCGAAGATAAAATAAGCAACAGCCCCACGCCTATCCCGTATAAAGGATATGACGCGGCAAGTTGTCGGCTTACTCTCTCTTCTGTCGAATTTCCTACGTTCGTCTGACGAGAATAAACTTACACTTTCCGTGTTTGTTCGTATGTCCCACAAATGTAGGAAACAAAAACGGATTATGCAATTATCGGCATCTTGGGGGCTGTTGCAGTTACAAAATTAGGGCGGAATTCTCCGCAAAGTTTTATTCTTCAATTATTAGTAGTAATCCAACTTCATGTAATATCAATAATCTTTCGCAGTGTCGGCGTTCTGAACGCAGATAGGGGCGGTCTGTTTTATGTGGAATCCTATTAAATAGTAAGTAAAAATTTCGATTTTCCATCCGAAAATGGGGAGGGGTGAAAAATAGGGATTGTCCGCGCGTGATGTTCGTCGGCAGGTGGTCGGGCGAAGCCCGGCCACCGCTTCGCGGGGCCGTGGCTCGCCCTCTATCTTCTCACGAATTTGTCCCTAATAATTGCCACGCACGCGGTCGGTTTACCCTCTATTCGTGTCGGCGCGTCCTTAATCTCGTATCATTGCGCAAGGTCTGTCGCTTTGGCCTTTCGTTGCAGACCCAGCGTGTCGTAAATCTCCTGCAAGCGTTCTTTCGCCTTGTTTTTGGCAATCGGCGTCTGCTTCTGAAATGCGGCGTTTATCATCTTCACGATTTTATAGTCGTCGCCGATTGAAAGTCCCTTTACCAATTCGCGGCGGATGTTGCCGACGTGGTATTTCAACGCCTGCACTTTGGCTGCTCCCAACTCGTCGTAAGCCTGCTTCACCAACGGATGCCGCAGTTCTATCACGGCGCATAGTTCGGCGGGACTTTCTACCACGAAAAACTGCTCGGTCATTGTTTTCAGTCGGCAGTATTCGTCGAACAACTCCCGAAAAGTAGTCCGCGCCGAGGGATTGGCCGCAAGGTGTTCCACGACCTTGCTGTATGTCTGCACCGTTACTTTGTAGCCGTTTCGTTGCAGTTCGTCGGTAAGGTTTACATAGGTCGCATAAATATGTCGGCTTATCTTAAAGTTCACGATGTCCATGTTGGCGAGGTTCCTTTCCACGACAAGGCGGTTATTGACTATCCGCACATATTGTTCGTTGATGTAGGGAATCTTCGACAAGGTTTTGACCCGTGTGGCTTCACTCAACGAGTTTATCTCGGCGGCATAGCTTTCGGCGTCTGCAAGCGTCCGCTGGGTAGCCGCAACAAACTCGTCGAGCGTTACGGCCTTGCTGTATTTGGTCGTGGAATAGACGTGCACGATTTGCGCCTTGTAACGGGAATCTCGGATGCGTCCGCATATCTGCGTAAAGAGCGTTGAAATATCCAACAGCGTGTGCGCCTTTCGTCCGTCGCTGACGATGAATGTAACGCCGTCGGGGGCGAAGATGTCGCACCCCTCGAAGCAGGTCGAGGTGTAGAAGTTTATTTTCTTCGCAGGGTCGGAGGGCTGGCCGATGGGATAGGCATTGCCTAATTTGCGCTGGTTCTCCTGCCGACTTTCCCCGCTCGTGGAGCACACCACTTTGACGGCTTCGGGAGCGAGTTTGAGCGTGTCGATGACCTTTGCGATAAATTCCACGCTGTTGACGAAGATATGCAGGTTATAGGGCAATTCGTCGCGCAGGACTTTGACGCACTCCGACACGATGTATTTGTCGGGCTTGTTGGTCTGCCGCGAACGTACTTTGACCTCCGTAAGGTCGGGTCAGTCGATTTCGCAGGTCGGCAGGTGTCGCAGTTCCTCCAACATGTATTCCCGTTCTATGGGTGTTGCCGTCATGTAGGTCGCACGGTCGAAGCGCGCCGCCGTCGCAAGCAGTTCTCGGATGGCTCGGTGTCGGAACGAATAGGAGTTGAACAGCACGTGCCACTCGTCCACCAGCAGGAACAGCTCTTTGTAAGGGTCTATGCCGATGCTCTGTAAAGCGGAAACGACGCGCGGCAGGGAGTCGTAAGTCGTGGCTATCTTTAAGGGGGAGTGGGTACGGGCGAATTGCGTGATGTCCCACTCGGTAATGTCTTCGTACACGCCCAACACCTCTATATCATCGGTGCGGCAGACGGTCTTGTTCTTCACCAATGCCACGTAAGGCATAGCGATAAGGGTGGGAATGGAATTGCGGATAGCCAGTTCGGTAGCCCCGCACCCCGTCTTTTTCTTGTTAAAAAGACAATTCACGGGAATTTCGGTCATAAAGTCCCGAAGAAAGTTTGCACCTTTGGGTGCGTCGATGGTTCAGTTTTGCATATTTGTAAATGGTATAAAAATTATAAATTATCTAAATAGTCGGAGGATATCAATCTAGGGTGTTAAGTAAAAACTTTTCGACAACTTGGTCTCCTAATTTTGTAAATCTTATTTCTTCATCAGCAGTATCAACCTCGACAATGTTATATGTTACTGCTTCTTTGTAAATCGTTGTTAATTCTGCGGAGATAGATTGATTATTACGAATTGCGTATATTAATTTTTTGAAAGAATCTCTATAATGGGATTCAAAGTATTTAGTCAATTTAGTAGCTGGGTATTCTATATTATCTATAGCTGATATTGAATTTGATTCGTCTTTTGTGGTATCTTGCTTATTTACTTGTGACATCATTAATGTCTTAGTGCTTTTATCTCGTTCGGCTTCTGCTTGTACCCTTTCTTTTCGCTCTTTGTCAAACTTAGTTTGTAGTTCACCATATTGGTTTAGTAAGTTATCATATTCTACTTTGTCAACAACCAAACCGTTGTCTACTTTTTTCAGTAGCCATGGTTTTATACGTAACTCAAAGTTGTTACTTATATATCCTGATATATTCAGTAATAGATAGTATATAATAAATGGGGCAAATGCAACCAATGCACACTTTCCAAATAACCATGACAATCCTCCAGCTTGGTTTATGTAGTTTGTAATAATAGCGATTCTGTCGGCTCTGGTTTCATCTTGGCTGAATGAGAAAAGAGTGTAAAAGAGCTGCCAATTATCAATGAAGAACACAAGGATATAGGTGCCAAAATATGGGTTACTAACACGGCGAACTATGCTGTCTTCACACGATTCAAATATCTTTTTAAACATAAATAAAAAAGTTTTCTCGAAATTAGCAATAAAAAATATGATGTCAAAAATATTGTAATTATTTTTAATCTTGTATTGTTATTATTAAAGAGAAAGTCCATTTCAGAATCAAAAAATATTACACTCGGAAACAAGAAAAAGAGGTGCTGAAAAACACCTCCCGATTATGGACGGACTCGACATTAGGACTACTCCTTTTTCGTATTATAAAGATAGCGCCTTTTTTATTGACAACAAAGGTCGGACAGCAATTAATCCGAACATTTTTATCTATGTCTTAGATGGCATTATAGGAGTGTTGTACGGGTGTCGGAATGTGTTCGACCAGCCGAAAACCTGCGAAAAGTCGCTATTAGCGGAAATTCGCACGCTTCATTGTTCTAAAACACCTCCCGATGCGTATGAAAAAGTCTTATCAAGGGGTTTTGCGTCGCTTTATTGTTCTGTTATTCTCCCGAAACGTACGTTTTAAGTGCTATCAGTAACTTTTACTTGGCGGCAAGGTGTTATTTACAACCGAAAATGTTAAATTTGGGTATTAAAACCACCTGACAATGAGCACGAAGATAGAATATGAGGACGGCTCGGTCTATTTCGAACCCGAACCGAGCGAAACCGAGGATTTGGAGTATGTCTATTTGCTCTGCGATGATTATGAGAACGGCGGCCATTATCCGTACCGTTTCTTCAATCGTATGTGCAACGGGCTAATCAAGGCCCCTTTCAGCAGGTTGCAGTTTATGAACAACGACGAAATCGTGTCCACTTTGGAGGGGTACGAATTGGATGCGGAGAAATTTTGGCTGGCGGTGCTCTTTATCTATGATTGGGCCGAGAATCAGTTTGTCAAATGCGTCGATATAAAATCCCGTTCGCACGGGATGCTGTTACGGGAGTTGCTCGGCAAGTTGGGCGACGATATGGGCGATGTGACGATTCAGATTCGCAAGGGGCGCAAGAATTTGGACGTACACCCGATGATTAAGCGGGATATGATTGACGCCCTGCACGCCAAATTGGAGGAGTTGAAGCGAAAAGGGGCGGACAACCTCTTTGCTTACCGTTCGGAGGACTTCAAGGCGGATTACCCCGTACTGTCCTACAAGATGTATTTTGCTACGGAGCGGTTGCGGGAGCTGTTCGCGGCTTTGGAACGATGCAGACGGATAGGGAAACCCAAACGGCGCAAAGGGTCGCTCGTGTCCTATAACAGGATGTTGCTGTTCGCCCGTATCATCTATATGTACCGTTACACGGACAACCCCGCATTTTTGGACAGCGACGACCCGCTGAAAGGGATAATGAAAGATTATAGGGGCAAAATTCCGCAGACACTCTCGGCAATCTACGACTGAGGAAAAGGGAGGGGGAAAGTGCTGGTTTTTTCCTCCTTAAAGACGGGGCGAAATCGCAGTATGTTTGCAGTGTCAAGCCGAACGGATGACCTGCGACCCACATGGGCAAGGCGAGCAGAAAAACCAACGCCCCTCCCTAAAAAGGAGTATTTAAAATTATGGCAAAGAATAATTTTGCATCGGTTGTCGAGAGTGCAGCCAACAATCAAGTAACGGCCCCTGCCGCCGCAACCTCCAATGCCGCCCCTGCCGCCGAGCAGAAAGAGCCGCAGACAACTACGACCTCGCGCCGTCGTGCGCCGAGTGCGCCGATTTGGTCGGCATTGACCGTCGCAAGGCGGATGTTCAACAATCTGCCGTCGGCCTTGCAGAACACCGAAACAAAGCGGATGTGTCTAAAAGAGGCCGCAGAACGCACCTACGGCGACCCCAAGCGGGCAAGTTACGACATTAAGAACGAAGCCCGCAAATTGACCAACCTAATGGATTTCGGGGAGTACTGCCGAAAGAACGGATTAAAGGGCGAAAACGTGGCCGAGCACGTGGTATTCGAGGGTAAAACCGTAATGCGCCGAGTGATGGAGTACGGCGTCGAGAGCGTCCTCGGAACGAAAATCCAAATGTTCGCAGAACCGCTGACCGACGGTAAGGAAAAGTCCGCCGAGAGTGAAGCAAATGCCGAGTAACGGTAAAAACAGAGGTTGCGTCAGCACAAAAAAGAATCGCAACCTTTCTCGCTTTACTCACGCAAGCAAGAGAGAAAAGGGGTGCCACGGCGAAGCCGGGCACCTCTTTTCTCGATAACGGCAGTCACAACAAGTTCTGCATTGCCGCGTCGATTTGGCTGTTCTCGAAAGAATCCAAGTAAATCTGTGTCGTGGATAAATCAGAATGTCCCAACGATTCGGAAATGATTGCAATATTCACTCCCGAACGCTTCAAGACCGTTGCGAATGTGTGCCGAGCGACATAGGTAGTCAATGGCATTTCCAATCCTATTTGCTCTCCCAGCGTCTTTAACTCCCGATTGACTTTGCGCAAGACTTTGTGTGTACGGTTGAAAATCTGTTGTGCTGTCTTGTGTTCCGTGCGGTCGAGAATAGGGAAGATATAATCTTCTTGTGCGTGGTTGGCCTTGCTGTATTTCTCGATAATCCGCATGGCGTTCGGGACGAGTTGAAAGGACAGCAATTTCTGCGTTTTATGGCGGGAGTAGTAAATCCTGCCGTCCACAATATCGCAGTAGCGCAGGGTTGCTATATCCGTAAAATTAATGCCTGCCGTGTAGTAGGAGAACAGAAAGATGTCCCGTGCAAACTCGGCATAGTCCGTTCTATAATTAGGGGCTATCTCCAATGCAACGAGTTTCTGTATATCCTCTTTCGTGATGGCTCGCTTCCTCGTCCGTGTCCATAGGCTACCAACCTTGTATTTTGCAAACGGATTTATCTTTTGGAGAAACAAACCCTCTGCAAGGGCCTTGTTATAGGCGGCCTTAAAGATGGCAAATTTCGTGGCTATGCTGTTGTTTACGTTGCCCTCTTTACGTAGGAACAATTCAAAATCACGCAGGAACGCTAAATCTATTTCATCGAACCGAGTGTTCAGCGACCTAAATTCAGACAAGCGGGAGAGTAGGGAACGGTGTTTGGATGCCGAACCGTATTTACCGAGTGTTTCCAGCCGTTCGATGGTCTGTTTCAGATATTCTCCAACAGAACAATTCAATCGCTTGCTGTTCTGTTCAAAGAGATTTTCAAAGGTTACGGGAATATCCATAATCTCTAAACGCTGGATTTTCTTCTCGTACTCTTTTACTTTGGCTGTTATCTGAAACTGAATATTGTCCCTGTCGGGGCAGTCGTCTGTTACCTTTTGTGCTTCTGTATCCCAATAATCACGGGCTACGGAAATGCCCAAACCGACCGATTTTTTGCGTCCGTCATGGAAGAAAAGCAGGCATAAAGGGCTGGTGTTGTTCTTATAGATTACGTCCTTGCGGAGTATTACTCTGAAAGTCATTGTTTTGCATCATTAGATGCAGGTGGCGAAAGGCTTTCCCAATGGGGAGTTTAATGGAGAGTCAATGGAGAGTCAGAGCCGCCAAACGACTGTTTTTTGATGGAAATACGCTACCAAACGAACATCTGTAACGCATAATACCAATAAACAAAAAGACCGATAATCATTGATTATCAGTCTTTTGCTTTGTACCCCCTCAGGGGCTCGAACCCTGGACCCCAACATTAAGAGTGTCGTGCTCTACCAACTGAGCTAAAGAGGCATCAATCGTTATCCGATTGCGAGTGCAAAATTAGTGATAATTTTTTTTATTGCAAAAAAATCCTGCAAAAAAATCGGGATTTTTTTGCAATAAAAGCTTTTCGCGTTATCGCAGAGCCACTTCGGGTTTATTGCATCTCCAGTTTGTCGCTGTTCCACTCTCCGGCGGCATCGGGATAGATGAACGGCCGCGGGTCGCCGGACTTCTTCATGTTCAGGTAACTTTCGTAGAGGTTGATGCCGTTGGCCGATTGCGTGGCCAGCGAAAAAGCGATTACCGACGGATGCCGTTTCGAGGCATGGTAGCTGTCCGCCGTACGTTCGACATATGCCCCCAGCCATTCCGGGGCGTTCGACGGATTGCCGCCGATCCGCCTCGATTCACCGCTGCTGCGGGTGTCGATCGGCGCCTGTACGATCACGTACATTCCCAGCGTGTCGCAGGTGTCATACAGCGTTGGGGACACCGACCCCGGGAGGAGTTTAAGCGTGTTGTACCCTTGTCCGCGCAATGCCGCGATCTCGTCTGCCGAGGCCTGGGCGGGAATCTCGCGCGTGCGGAGCGTGACGGGTGTGCCGTTCACCGCCAGCTGTCCGTTTTGCACCTCTACGGTGCGGAACCCCAGCGGGACTTCGATATATTCCATGTAGCGGCCTTCGTGCTGGGTTTTGACCCGCAAGGTGAAGCGTGTGGTCTTTTCCGGGCTCCAAAGCAGGCTGTCCGGAATACGTGCCAGGAACCGCAGGGTGTCCTCGCCGCGCATGTTGAGTTTGATGTCCTTGTAGCCCGTTGCCGAGGTCTTACCGGCTGGGGACAGCAATTCGTAGTGAACGCGCGACGTGCGCGGGTTGAGGGCTTCGCTCTTGACGACGAGTCCGACTTCGGCCATGACGTTGTCTCCCTCTTCGGTGCTGCGCCATGTCTTGGTGAGTATGTCGCGTACGCGCAATGTGGGCTGGCTCATGACCCATGCCGCTCCGATGGCCGGTGACGCGTCGTTTTTCCAGCTTTCGAGCCGTTCGACCTTCGACGGGGAACTGAGAATGACCTCCAGCGTGTTACGCCCCTCTTTGGCATGGCGCGTGAGGTTGAATTCAGCCGGGGCGTTGCAGTCGCTGTTGTAGGCTACCGCCTCGCCGTTTACGCGGATCTCATAGTCGGCCGATGCCCACCCGAGCCGGAACAACACCTGCCGGTTGGCCCAGGCGAACGGTACGGTGAAGTCCGTCGTGAAACTGTTCCCCTTTTGCGTCCATTCGTTCAGGCGCTTGAAATATTTGTTGTCGCTGCCGTCGGCCTCCGCAGCCTCCCGGGCGCTTGGGTAGACGAGCAGTTCACCGCGCATCGGTTCGCGGCCGTAGGTCGGAATATACTCCTGTGCCGCCAGCGTGCAGCACGAAAAAAGTGCTATGATCGAAAGAATACTCCTCATAAGGTTGTTTTTTTATGACCATTCCCTTACGCCCGGCCAAACGAGTGGCCCGTGCGGCCCGGCGTATCGAAAATGTTCGTATATTTGTGCACGTAAAGATAGTAAATTTTCCGGAACTAAGATGTCTGCGCTCCCCAAACTCAATTTTCCTGCCATCCGGCTGCGTGCCCGCCGCCGCGAGGGACAGGTCGAGGTGTGGGATGACCTGCGGGGTATTTACCTCGTGCTGACCCCCGAAGAGTGGGTGCGGCGCCACCTGATCGCTTACCTCGTTTCGCACTGCGGGGTGCTGCCCAAGCGCGTCGTGCAGGAATATGCCGTGCCGGTCAACGGGCAGCCGCAGCGGGCCGACGTGGTGGTGGTCGGCGACCGTGCCGAGCCGCTGGTGCTGGCCGAATGCAAAGCGCCGGAAATCCGGATCGGCGAGCGAACCCTGGCGCAGGCCGTGCGCTACAATTCGGTGCTGGGGGCGCGGTTCGTGATCCTGACCAACGGCCTGCGGCACTACTGCTGCGAGTACCGCGACGGCAAATACGTCCAGTTGTCGGGGATCCCCGATTTCTCGGCCCTATAAATTCTTGAAATTCGATTCGATGTAGTGCTGGAAACTCTCCTTGTAGTTTTCGCCGATGGGGACGTATTCCGTATCGCTGAGGAATACGCGGCCGCGGACATAGCCTTTGATGCAACGCAGGTTGACGATATAGGAACGGTGCACGCGCATGAACATGTCCGACGGGAGTGCCGCCTCCATGTTCTTGAGCCGGAAAAGCGTGGTGATCGTCGTGCCGTCGTCGAGGTGCATCCGCACGTACTCCCCTTCGCTTTCCAGGTACACGATGTTGCTGATCTTGACCAGCGAAACCTTGTAATCCGCTTTCACGGAGATGTATTCCTTGTCTTTTGGCAGTGCTTCGGGAGTGGCCTCGGGTTCCCCAGCACGCTGGTTGTGGCGCAGTTCGTAGAGCGAATTGGCTTTCCCCGCCGAGCGGCTGAAGTCGGCAAAGCTGAAGGGTTTGAGCAGGTAATCCACGGCGTCGAGCTTGAACCCTTCGACAGCGTATTCCGAGTAGGCCGTCGTGAAAATCACCATCGGCCTGTCGACCAGCGAGCGGACGAACTCCACGCCGCTCAGGTCGGGCATGTTGATGTCGACGAATATCAGGTCTACATGCTGCGAAGCCAGTAACTGCTGGGCTTCGAGCGCGTTGTTGCACGTCGCAGTAAGTTCCAGGTACGGGATTTTCTCGATGTAGCTTTTCAGTTGGCGCAAGGCCAGCGGTTCATCGTCTATGGCGATACATTTAAGCATTGAGGGTAGGTATTACGAGTTTTACGGTATAGGTCTCTTTGGTCTCTTCGATATCGAGCGAATAATTTTTCGGGCCGTAGATCAGCGAGAGGCGTTTGCGGACGTTCTCCAGCCCGATTCCGGCGTTGTGCTTCTCCGCCTGCGGGCTGTGGAGGCTGTTGCCGATGGTGCTGACGACCTTGCCGTCGGCGTAGTCGATCCGCAGGTGGATGAACGACGGCTTGCTGTAACTCACGCCATGCTTGAAGGCGTTTTCCACGAAAACGATCAGCAACAGCGGCGGGATGGAAATCTGGGGCGGCAGGTCGTGCGGGTATTCCACGCGAATGTCCACGGCGTCGGTGTAGCGGATGCGCATCAGCCCGATGTAATTCTGTACGAACTGGATGTCCCTGTTCAGGGAGATGATCTCGCGCCCCGATTCATAGAGCACGTAGCGCATCATCTTCGAAAGCTCGATCACGGCGCTCTTGGCGTATTCGGTGTCGATGTCTATCAGGGCGTGGATGTTGTTGAGCGTGTTCATGAAGAAATGGGGATTTATCTGGTATTTCAGATAGTCCATTTCGGCTTCCAGGTTCTGGCGTTTGAGTTCTTCCATCTGCTGCTCGTCGCGCATCGACTGGTAAATGAGCTTGATACCCGTGTTGGCCCCCGTCATAAAGAATCCCAGCACGACGTTCCAATACATCTCCAGGTTCGAGAACGAGGCTTTCCGGTAGGCGTCGAACGCCTCGGGGTCGCCGTGGGGGAGGAAGTGGTCGGTGAGGTGCTCTTCGTAAACGTCCACCAGCCAGAATACGGCTATGATGAGCGCCAGGTCGCAGAGCAGGTAGGTCTTGTACTTGCGGCGCAGCATGAGCCGCGGGGCGAGGACGGAGTTATGGATGATGAAGATGATGAAGTAGGGGGCTATCTGCCGCCATGCGATGAGCACGTTCTCGAAACTGATGTGCAGTTCCGACATCATCTGCGAATTGAGCACCGGCACCAGGATGATGGCTGCCCACACCATCACGTAGAGCAGGTTTTCTCCGACGGTTTGCTTGCGGGTCATTTTCATGCCGTAAAGATAATAAAAAAAAGTTACCCGGTGCTCCCGGGTAACTTTCGTAAAAAAAGCAGGTAACCGAACTATTAGTGACGCCTCATTGTTGGAATGGATTCAGTGACTATGAAGAATTTGGGATAGAGAATCCAAGTGGTTACCTGCTGAGCCTTTATGTGTATGTTTTTTTATTTGTTCAGTAGCGACGGACTGTATAAATAACGTTTGATACTCCGTTTTGGTGTCTTTTCGAACTCCGTCGGATAAATTATTATTTCCGACACCCGTTCGTATGCCGCCAGGAGCGAGTTCAGTTCCGTGAGGTTGTTCTGCATGATCTGCGGCAGGTCGTTCTTGTCCACGCCTTCCGCCTCGGCCTGTTCGTAGTCGGGGACGACCATCGCCTTGAGCTTGCCGTTGCCCGAGTCGAGTATCAGGGATTCGAGTACGAGGTACATGTTGTTGAGCTTGTCCTCGATCTCCTCGGGATAGATGTTCTGCCCGCTTCCGGAGAGGATCATCGTCTTCGAGCGTCCGCGGATGTAGAGCGTCCCGTCCGGATCCATCGTGCCCATGTCGCCCGTGTGGAGCCAGCCGTCGGGTTCGAGTACCTTCTCCGTATCTTTTTCGTTCTTGTAGTAGCCTTTCATCACATGCTCGCCCCGCACGATGATTTCGCCGGCCACATGCTCCGGGTCGGGCGAGTCGATCCTGACGTCGAGCAGCCCTTTCAGGTAGCGGCCGCAGGAACCCGCCTTGAATTCGTTGTCGGGCGTGAAACTGATGAGCGGCGCGCATTCGGTCATGCCGTAACCGATGGTGATCGGGAACTTGATCTTCATCAGGAACGATTCGGTCTCCTGATTCATCGGGGCGCCGCCGACGATGAATATGTCGACGTTGCCGCCGAAGGCATCCAGCAGTTTTTTCCGGATCACCGAGTAGATGGCCGTGTTGAGCAGCGGAATCTTGACGGCGATCGACATCGGGCCTTTTTCGAGCATCGGCATCACCTGCTTGCGGTAGACCTTTTCGAGGATCATCGGTACGCAGCAGATGATCGTCGGCTTGACCACGGACATGGCTTCCAGCAGGATCTTGGGCGACGGGATTTTACCCAGCAGGGTGACGTGCCCCCCGACGGCCAGCGGCGAGAGGAAGTCGAAGGCGCAGCCGTAGGCGTGGGCCAGCGGCAGGAACGACAGCGTGCGTCCGCCCTTGCGGAAATAGTGGGTGCCGGTCTGCGTGTTGACCATGCCGCGGGCGAAACTTACGTTGCCCGTGAGGTTGTTCACCGTGAGCATCACTCCCTTCGAATAGCCCGTGGTGCCCGACGTGTAGTTGAGCAGGATGACCTCGTCGTTGGGGATCTCGGGGTACTTGATGTCGTTTACGCTGAACCCGCGCGGATATTTCGAACGGTAGTTTTTCAGGATATCGCGCTGGAACTTGGTGAGCGCCTTGCCGTTGCGTTCGTAGATGGCGTGGAAATCGGTGAGCGAAAACACGGCCTCGATCTGGCGTATCTGGTCTTCTTCGATGATGTCCCAAAAGTTGTCGCCCAGAAAGAGCAGCTTGCTCTCCGAGTGGTTGATGATGTGGATGATGTCGGCCGGAGCGAAATCCTGCAATATCGGGACGATTACGGCGCCGTAGGAGATCGTGGCGATGTAGGTGATGCACCACCGGGGATTGTTGCGCCCGATCAGCGCTATCTTGTCGCCCTTCTTTACGCCGGCCTTTTTGAACAGGAGGTGCAGCTTGGCGATCTCCTTGGCCATCTCGTAATACGAGAATGTTTCGCCCTTGAAATAGTCGGTCAGTGCCGGCATTTCACGGTTCTCGCGGAAACTCGTCTCGTATATTTTTATCAGGTTTTCCTCTAACATGATTGCGTCCTAATGTCCGGTGCAAAGATAGACAAAAAAACGATTTTCCAGCAGGGAACCCGCATTTTTTATCCTATTGTGCTTACTTTTTGCTCCAAAAAGTCCTGTGGGGAAGCTTCCGGAGCCTTATTTGTTTGCTCCCTTGTCCTTGGCTTCTTCCGGGTCGACTTTTACATGCCGGGGTTTCCAGATGTATATCTTCGATTCGGTGCCGGCCTTCAGCCGCTCGATGTTCTTGCGGTGGGTGTAAATCAGCAGGATGGCGATGATGAACGAAAAAACCACGAACGGCACCAGGTGGTTGACCTTCGGCGATATGAGCGTAAAGATCGGGAAGGAACAGCCTGCGACCATCGAGGCCAGCGACACGTAGTGGGTGACCATCAGCACCAGGAACCATACGCCGAAGCAGAGCAGTACGAGCGGGGCGTTGACGCCCATGATGGCCCCGACGAGCGTCGCTACGCCCTTGCCGCCCCGGAAATTGGCGAAGATCGGGAAGATGTGTCCCACCACGGCGGCGAACACGGCGATGAAACGCAGGATGTAGAACCAGTTTTCATTGGCCCCGTCGGCGAATACGCTGTCGTATTTCATCAGGTCGATGATCGTCACCGCCACAAACCCCTTCAGAAAATCGAGCCCGAATACGGGCAGTGCGGCGCGCCTGCCCAACACGCGCAGCATGTTGGTCGTACCGGCATTCTTGCTGCCGTATTCGCGGATGTCGATGCCGTAATATTTCTTGCCGATCCACACGGCGCTCGGAATCGAGCCCAGCAGATAGGCGATGATAATCATGGTGGTAGCGGTGTAATATGTGAGGATCATAACGGTTTTCCAAGGGTTTGTGTAATGCAAATATAATTAAAAAATCCGGAAACGGAAGCCCTGCGTGAAAAATCCGCGCCGTTCTGCTGGCGGATTCGGGGGAATATCGTATCTTTGCATACTTTAAATGTATAACAGGGTATGAATACGAAAGCATTACTGGAACCTATGGGCTCGTGGGCGTGGTGGCGCTCGTGGTTCCTGATCTTTTTCGGGTGTTCGGTCATGGGTGCCGGCTTCGTGCTGTTTGTGAACCCTTACAATTTCGTGCCGGGAGGCGTGTACGGTATGGGTATCGTGCTGCACAACATTTTTCCGTCGATCCAGGTGGGTACGTTCGGCTATATGTTCGACGTGCCGCTGATGCTCGTTGCGATGCTGGTTTTCGGCGGGCAGTTCGGAACGCGTACGGTGCTGGCCGCGCTCTATACGCCCGGCTTTATGAACGTGCTCACACGGCTGGTCTATCCCGACGCCGCGGCGGTCGAGAGCCTCGACCCGTCGCTGTTGCTGGGCGGGCGGCTCGACCTGTCGAACGACTTGCTGCTGACGTGCGTCATCGGCGCCGTCGTCATCGGCGTGGGGCAGGGCATCGTCGTGCGCCAGCAGGCGACCACGGGCGGCACCGACATCGTGGCGATGCTGTTGCAGAAATTCGCGGGTATCAAGTTCTCGTCGGGCATCTTCCTGGCCGACGGTTTCGTCGTGCTGTCCGGCCTGGCCGTCATCGGCTTCGGGCTGGGGACGGGCGAAGCCGCCTCGAACGGCTGGATGCTGACGCTCTATTCGCTCATCACGATTTATATCACCTCGCGTGTGATCGCCTACCTGCTCAACGGTGCGTCGTACGACAAGCTGCTCTTCATCATCAGCGACCACCATCAGGCGCTCAAACGCTTCATCATCGAAGACCTCGACCGCAGTGCGACCTACATCAAGTCGAAGGGGATGTATACGGACGCTTCGCGGGACATGATCTTCCTGGTCGTGAGCCGCAAGGAGGTGCACCTCGTGCAACATAAGATCAAAGAGATCGACCCGGCGGCGTTCGTAGTCGTGACCGATGCCTACGAGACGTTCGGCGAAGGGTTCAAACAGTTCCCCGACAAGAACGAGATACATGCGGAATAACGGAAATTTGGAACGTGGAATTTAAACTCAATACGAATACATTGCGCCCCCTGTCGGGCGCCGGACGCAAACTTTTCGTCGAAACCTACGGCTGCCAGATGAATGTCGGCGACACGGAAGTCGTGGTTGCCCTGATGCAGCGGGAGGGATACGTCTACACCGAGGATATCGGCCTGGCCGATGTCATCCTGATCAACACCTGCTCGATCCGCGACAATGCCGAGCAGCGTATCTGGGGGCGTCTGGCCGAGATGAAACGCTACCGCCGGGCCAAACCGGGGCTCGTCGTGGGCATCATCGGCTGCATGGCCGAACGCCTCAAGGAGAAATTGGTCGAGGGCCCTTACGGCGTCGACGTCGTGGCCGGGCCGGATGCCTACCGCGACCTGCCGCGCCTGGTGCGCGAGGCCGAGGCGGGCGGCAAGGGGGTGAACGTCCTGCTCTCCACGGAGGAGACCTATGCCGAGATCGCCCCCGTGCGGCTCGACCGCAACGGCGTGAGCGCCTATGTGGCCATCATGCGCGGATGCAATAATTTCTGTTCCTACTGTGTGGTGCCCTACACCCGCGGCCGCGAACGGAGCCGCGACCCGCAAACGATCGTTGCGGAGGCCCGCTCGCTCTTCGGGAACGGATACCGCGAAGTGACGCTGCTGGGGCAGAACGTCAATTCGTACAAGGCCGGCGAGGTGGACTTTCCCGAACTGATGCGCCTCGTGGCGTCGATCTCGCCCCTGCTGCGCGTGCGCTTCGCCACGTCGCACCCCAAGGACATGAGCGACCGCCTGCTGGAGGTCATGGCCTCGATGCCCAATATCTGCCGTGCCATCCACCTGCCTGCGCAGTCGGGTGCCACGTCGATGCTCGAACGTATGAACCGCAAATACACCCGCGAATGGTATCTCGGCCGCGTCGCCGCCATCCGCCGTTACCTGCCCGATTGCGCCGTCACGACCGACCTGATCGCCGGCTTCTCGGGCGAGACCGAGCAGGAGCACGAAGCGACGCTTTCGCTCATGCGCGAGGTGGGGTACGAGTTCGCCTACATGTTCAAATACTCGGAGCGTCCCGGGACTTTCGCACACGAGCACCTGCCGGACGACGTGCCCGACGAGGTGAAGTCGCGGCGGCTTTCGGAGATCATCGCCCTGCAAAACGAACTGGGGCATGCGAGCAACCTGCGCGACGTGGGGCGCGAGTTCGAAGTGCTGGTCGAGGGGCGCTCGAAGCGCGACGAGAAGCAGCTTTCGGGCCGGACGTCGCAGAACAAGGTCGTGGTCTTCGACCGCGGCCGGCACGACGTTGGCGACTATGTGCGCGTGCGCATTACGGGGTGCACCCCGGCGACGCTGTTCGGAGAAGAAATCATTTAAGGATATAATAAACTGAAACGTAAGATGCGATTTGACGAACTTGACCTGGAGGATGAGATCCTCGACGGACTTGACGATATGAATTTTCAGGAGATGACTCCTGTCCAGGAACACACCATCCCGGTGATCCTGGAGGGCCGCGACATCATCGGTTGCGCCCAGACCGGAACCGGCAAGACGGCGGCCTACACGCTGCCGCTGCTCAACAGGCTGTTGATCGAAGGCAACGAAGACAATGTGATAAAGTCGGTGATCATCGTGCCGACGCGCGAGCTGGCGCAGCAGATCGACCAGCAGTTCCAGGGATTTTCGTACTACCTGCCCGTGTCGACCACGGTCGTATACGGTGGTGGCGACGGCAAGGGCTGGGATGTGCAGAAGCGCGGTATGCTGATGGGTTCGGACGTGGTGATCGCCACCCCTGGGCGCATGATCTCGCACATCCAGAACAGCGGCATCGACCTTTCGCACGTCGAATGCCTGATCCTCGACGAGGCCGACCGTATGCTCGACATGGGTTTCAGCGAGGACATCATGAAGATCGTCTCCTACATGCCCAAAGAGCGGCAGACGATCATGTTCTCGGCGACGCTGCCTCCGAAGATACGCGAGATGGCCAGGACGATCCTGCGCAATCCCGCCGAGGTGAACATCGCCATTTCGAAACCCAACGAGGCGATCGACCAGTCGGCCTATGTCTGCTACGAGAACCAGAAGCTGGGCATCATCCGCGAGATGTTCGCCGAGCCGACCGATTCGAAGACGATCATCTTCTCGTCGTCGAAGCTCAAGGTCAAGGAGCTGGCGCACACGCTCAAGCGCATGAAACTCAATGTGGCCGCCATGCACTCCGACCTGGAACAGGCGCAGCGCGAGGAGGTGATGCTCGACTTCAAGAACAACAAGGTGTCGATCCTGGTGGCTACGGACATCGTGGCACGCGGCATCGATATCGAGGATATCGGGCTGGTCATCAATTACGACGTGCCGCACGACCCCGAGGATTATATTCACCGTATCGGCCGTACGGCGCGCGCCGCGGCTACGGGCAGCGCCGTGACGTTCGTCAGCGAGGACGAGCAGGGCAAGTTCCACGCGATCGAGAAGTTCATCGAGAAAGATATCCGCAAGGCCGAATTGCCGGCCAGCGTGGGCGCGGGCCCTGTATACAATCCCGCCGTCAATAACGGCCGTGGGCGCGGTGGCCGTGGCCGCGGCGGTTCGAACGGCGGAAGCCGTGGGCGCGGACGCGCAGACAAGGGCGAACGCGCAGGGCGCGAACGCCGCAACGACCGGGAACGGGGTGCGGCGGCTGCCGATAATCCCGGGATCGCAGTTCCTCAGGCGGCACCTGCCGATAACGACCACGCCTCCGGGCGCGGCGAAGGCAATCGTGGGACGCGTGACCGCAAACACCGCCATCGCGGGGGCAGGAACCGTCGCCGCGGCGATAAGCCTCAGGGCGGCGAAACCCCGCAGCCGGGCGGTAGCGTGCCCCGGGAGTAGTCCGTGCGGGATACACAGGGAGAGACGGCACGCTGGTTGCCGGGCTGAAGGTTTCCCTAACCGGCAGCAGCCGTAAATACCCCTGCATGGGTAAAATGCAAGGCCGGGCTTTCTGAAAGCCCGGCCTTGCCGTTATTGTCCGGCAGTTTTTCCTCCTGCCGTTTTCAGGCATCGGCCTGCCGTGGCCGGCGGTGGGGTGCGAACCTGTTTGCCGGAGCGGGCTGCGCGGATTGCCTGCGCGGAATTCCGCCGATCATTTACGCGGATCCCACGAAGGATGCGCCGGGTCTTCGGCCCTGAGGGCCTCTTCGAGCGAGATGCCCAGCGCCTCGGCCACTCCCTTGCCGTATGCCGGGTCGGCATAGTAACAGTGGCGCGTGTGGCGCTGTTTGATGAACAGCTCGGCATCGCCCATGGCGCGCGCCGTATTTTCGCAGGTGGCTTTCCGGTCTTCTGCCGACATCACGCGCCACAGCAGGCCGGGCTGCGTGAAATAGTCGCTGTCCAGTTCGCGCTCGTCGTAGTTGTAAACGTCGCCGTTCACGGCCAGGGGCGGCTCTTTGAGGGCGGGGTTGTCCTGCCATTCGCCGTAGCTGTTGGGTTCGTAACCCTTTGCCGATCCGTAGTTGCCGTCGGTGCGCATCTGCCCGTCGCGGTGGAAGGCGTGGAACGGGCAGCGGGGCCTGTTCACGGGGATTTCCGTGTGGTTCACGCCCAGGCGGTAGCGCTGTGCGTCGCCGTAGGAGAACAGGCGCCCCTGCAACATCTTGTCGGGCGAGAAGCCGATGCCTTCGACGATGTTCATCGGGTTGAACGCCGCCTGCTCGACATCGGCATAGTAATTCTCGGGGTTGCGGTTCAATTCCAGCACGCCCACCTCGTGCAGCGGGAAATCCTTGTGGTACCACACCTTCGTCAGGTCGAACGGGTTGAGCTTGTAGTTGCGCGCCTCTTCCTCGGTCATTAGCTGCACGTACATCGTCCAGCGCGGGAAATCGCCGCGTTCGATGGACTCGTAGAGATCTCTCTGGTGCGACTCGCGGTCTTTGCCCACAAGGGCTTCGGCTTCGGCGTCCGTCAGGTTTTTGATGCCTTGCTGGGTCGTGAGGTGGAACTTCACCCACGTGCGCTTGTTGTCCTTGTCATAGAAACTGTATGTGTGGCTTCCGAATCCATGCATGTGGCGGTACGATGCCGGAATGCCCCGCGGTGACATGGTGATCGTCACCTGGTGCAGCGCTTCGGGCAGCAGCGTCCAGAAATCCCAGTTGTTGTTGGCCGAACGCAGGTTGGTGCGCGGGTCGCGCTTCACGGCATGGTTCAGGTCGGGGAATTTCAGCGGGTCGCGCAGGAAGAATACGGGGGTGTTGTTGCCCACGAGATCCCAGTTGCCCGCGTCGGTGTAGAACTTCATGGCGAAGCCGCGGATGTCGCGCTCGGCATCGGCAGCGCCGCGCTCGCCGGCGACGGTCGAGAAGCGCACGAAGCATTCGGTCTTCTTGCCGACCCGGGCGAAGATCGACGCACGCGTGTATTCGGTGATGTCCTGCGTCACCGTGAAGGTGCCGAATGCGCCCGAGCCTTTGGCGTGCATGCGCCGCTCGGGGATTACTTCGCGGTCGAAATGCGCGAGTTTCTCGAGGAACCACGGGTCTTGCAGCGTCACGGGGCCGCGGACGCCTGCGGTCTGGATGTTCTGGTTGTCGGCGATCGGCCGGCCGTTCTCTGCGGTAAGCTGTTTCTTTTTGTCCATGGGGTTTTCTGATTATGCGGTTTGGAATTTTTTATAAATATAAGTTATGTTTGACGGATTTGCAAATCGGTAATTCTGATGATGGTATAACCTGAAGTTATACAGGTCGAAAACCGTGCCCCGACTGCCTCCGAAGGCGGATGCGATTTTTCGGCCCGAAATGCGGGTATTTTTATTTTTGTGCATTATCTTTGAGATACCGCTTGCGATTGTTTCCCCGAACCTAAACCTTCGAACCATGGATCTGACATTCAGCACGCCCCTGAAAGGCAACCTCGTCCTGTGCAGCGACTACCGCGATGCCGCGCTGCATCGCAGCCCCGGGCTCTATAAATTCGTCTGGGTAAGGCGTGGATGCCTTTGGCTCGAAGTCGACCATATTCCCATGGAGCTCCGGGCTGGGATGCTGCTGCCCCTGACGCCGCTCCATACCCTCGACGTGACGCGCGCCGAGGGCGAATACCTGATCCTTGCTTTCGACAGCAATTTCTACTGCATTTTCGGTCATGACGGCGAGGTGTCGTGCAGCGGGCTGCTTTTCAACGGCAGTTCCGAAGTGCTGCGGCTCGAACTCTCCGAAGTGCGCACGGCCGCCCTGCAACGGGTGGTGGACGATCTGCGGGCCGAATATGGGGTGGTCGACGGCCTGCGCGAAGAGATGCTCCGCATGCAGCTCAAGCGGTTCATCATTATATGTACGCGTGTTGCGCGCGAGCACTTCTCCGTCGGTGCCGACCGTGAAAAACTCTTCGACACGGTGCGCCGCTACTATGTGCTGGTCGACAAGCATTTCCGGACGAAAAAACGGGTGCAGGACTATGCCGGGCTGCTCCACCGGTCGCCCAAGACGCTCGCAAACCTTTTCGCCTCGTGCGGACAGCCCTCGCCGCTGAACATTATCCACGACCGGGTCAATGCCGAGGCGCGCCGCCTGCTGCTCTATACTACGAAAAGCGCCAAGGAGATCGCTTACCTGCTGGGCTATGAGGATACCGCGGCTTTCAGCCGTTTCTTCGCCAAAATGAACGGCGAGAGCATCACCGGGTTCCGGCAGCGCGAAAAACGGGAATAATTTCCAACATTTCCGGCATTCCTGCCATCGTATGTCCGATCCGGAATCCAGACCTTTGCATCATCGGACAATTAACGAAAAACGAATATGATGCAAAGACTTTCCTGCCTGTTTTACGGCTTTCTGAAAATTGCGGCCAATGCGCAACGGCTCGGCCTGGGGATGATCCGGGTGGCTATCCTTATCATTTTTGTCTGGATCGGCGGACTTAAGTTCTGGAACTACGAAGCCGAAGGCATCGTGCCCTTCGTGGCGAACAGCCCCTTCATGAGTTTCTTTTACAACGAAAAAGCACCCGAGTACAGGGATTATAAACTCAAGGAGGGCGAATACGACGCTGAAAAACATGCGTGGCACGAGCAGAACAACACCTATGGCTTTTCCCACGGGTTGGGGTTGCTTATCATGGGAATCGGCATCCTGACCTTCCTCGGGTTCTTCTCGGCCCGCATCGGTCTGGCGGGGGAGGTGCTGGCAGTGATTATGACCCTCGGAACACTGTCGTTCCTGGTGACTACGCCCGAAGTCTGGGTGCCGGATCTGGGCAGCGGGGAATACGGGTTCCCGTTGCTCTCGGGCGCCGGGCGGCTGGTGATAAAGGATACTGCGATCCTTGCCGGTGCCGTGGTGCTGCTCTCCGATACGGCGCGTAAGCTATTGGCACGACGGCGGGAGGCGTAACGGAGTTTAAAAAGGGACGACACTGCATGTCGTCCCTTTTTGTTTTGTGCCAATGGCAGGGGCGAGGCCGGATTTCTCCGGTGACGAGACCGGGCGATGCCGCAGCCCGTCCTTATTTCTGCCGGAAGTAGATCTGCATCGGTACACCGGAGAAATCCCAGTGGTCGCGGATGTTGTTTTCGAGGAAGCGGCGGTAAGGCTCCTTGATGTACTGCGGCAGATTGACGAAGAACGCGAACTGCGGCGTCGGCGTCGGCAACTGGGTTACATATTTGATCTTGATGTATTTGCCTTTGGTCGCGGGGGGCGGGTAATTTTCGATCAGCGGCAGCAGGAAATCGTTGAGCGCCGAGGTCGAGATGCGGCGTTTGCGCGACTCGTAGACCCGGATAGCCGTCTGGAGAACGTCGAAAATGCGTTGTTTGCTCAGAACCGAGGTGAAGATGATCGGAATATCGTTGAACGGTGCGAGTTTCTTCTTCAGGAACTCCGTCCACTCCTTCATCGTATTGTTGTCCTTCTCGACCAGATCCCATTTGTTGACCACGATCACGCAACCCTTGCGGTTGCGGACGATCAGGTTGTGGATGTTGAGGTCTTGCGATTCGAGCCCCTGCTGTGCGTCGAGCATCAGGATGCAGACGTCGGAATTTTCGATGGCGCGGATCGAACGCATCACCGAGTAAAATTCGAGGTCTTCCATCGCCTTGCCCTTCTTGCGCATACCCGCCGTGTCCACGAGGTAGAAGTCCATCCCGAATTTGTTGTAGCGGGTGTGGATCGAGTCGCGCGTGGTGCCGGCGATCGAGGTCACGATATTGCGCTCCTCGCCCAGCAGGGCGTTGGTCATCGACGATTTGCCGACGTTCGGACGCCCCACGATGGTGATGTGCGGCAGGTTCTCCTCCTCTTCGGCCACGGCCTCGGCGGGCAGCGCCGCGAGGATGGCATCCATCAGGTCGCCCGTGCCGCTGCCGCTCATCGAACTGATGCAGTAGGGATCGCCCAGCCCCAGGGCATAGAACTCGTGCGAAGAGTATATCTGGTCGTTGTTGTCGACCTTGTTGCAGACGAGGATCACCTTTTTCGATGTGCGGCGCAGGAGATCGGCCATCAGCATGTCGAGGTCGGTGATGCCGGTCTTGACTTCGACCAGGAAGAGGATCACGTCGGCTTCGTCGATCGCCAGCAATACCTGGCGGCGGATTTCGTCCTCGAAGATATCTTCCGAATTGACGGTGTAGCCGCCCGTGTCTATCACGGAAAATTCCCTGCCGTTCCAGTCGGTCTTACCGTAATGGCGGTCGCGGGTGGTTCCGGCCGTGGCATCGACGATGGCCTTTCGCTGGCCTACCAGACGGTTGAAGAGGGTGCTTTTGCCGACATTCGGACGGCCCACGATTGCTACGAGACTCATACTTTATTTCTTTTTCCGCTGCAAAGATAAGAATAAAAAATGAGAGATTGAGCAGATGAGCGCAGGAAGGTTGTAAATAAGGGGTTTAGAGGAAAACGTATTGCAAAGACAAAGCCAGGCGAAACCGCCAAAAAGCCAAATGAAACCGGAGTTACGTTACTATCCCGTTACTCTTTTCAAAACGGCGGCGGAGATTTTGGGAGGCTTTCAAAACGCTGAATTACAAGCCTGATTCGGAGGATTGCGACTGCAAATGTAGTAGGATTTTCGGATTATGGGCAGCACACCTCGAAAAAAGTCGGTTTCCGAATGCTATTACACTGATTCGCTGTGTTTTTGCGTATCGATAAACAGCTCTGCAAGAAATATTTTTGCCGCCAAAGAAACGGCGGCGACCTCCTCCTTGCAGGGCATAGTATGCAAGCATATTCTGCTCCATCTGTGATCGGAGGTTGAACCCTAAAAAATTGTAGAGTTATGAGATCGACATTTAAAGTTTTATTCTATCTGAAACGCAACGCCACGAAAAAGAACGGGCTTGCTTCGGTGATGTGCCGGATTACGGTAAACGGTAAAATCGCACAGTGCAGTTGCAAGCTGGACGTGGAGGAGAAATCATGGAGCGTGGAGTTCGGCCGCGGGCCGGTCGCAGCGTGGTGGCGCAGGAGGACAACCGGATGCTGGATAAAATCCGTGTGGGTATCAATCAGGCCTACCGGAAGATCGCCGACCGGGATAACTATGTAACCGCCGAGAAAGTGCGTAACGCCTATCTGGGATTGGGTATGAACCATGAAACGCTGCTGGCGGTATTCCGGCAGCATAACGAAGATTACGAAAAGCAGGTGGGCAAGCTCAAAAGCCTGCGCAGCTATTGGAAATACTGCACCGTGTATAACCACCTCACGGAGTTTGCCGGAAATCAGTCCGGCGGGCTATGCGATCAATCCGGCCCGCGACCTGCCGCCGCGGCATGCGGGGCAGCTGCCTGTGTCATGGCCGGATGGATTCTTCCGGTTCATTTTCAAAAGAGAATTTCATCGAATATCCGATCCAGTAGCTTGTGCCAGAGGGGCTTTCTTTTTTTTTCAGATAATGTATCGTCTGATCGTCGAACCAGTAAACGCCCTCTATCATGGTCGGGCAGACTCCTCTAAGATGTGAAACCCATTTATCACCCTGCTTTACCTCCAAATAAATCTCCGTTCCTGCTTCGACGTCAAATGTTCCAAAGCGATAGCAACCCGACGGAGAATAGACAAAAGTAGAGGGATTGACGAAGATCTCTTCCAAAGTTTCCAAATCATACGCAAAGGCATAGCCATGCCCGCCCGTGGTCATCACATAGTTCAGTTCAGGACAATATTCGTAAGCCACAACATCGTCCGTAACAAAATCGTCAGGTGTCCGATACTGACCGAATTTACCCGAATTCATAAGCCGCTCGCTTTTCATCAGCACTTCGGTGAATTTGTCCTCGGCCTGCTTCCCGTAGTAAACTTTATACGGAGATTTTTTGACCTTTCCGTAATCGTAAACCCCTATATCCAGCGCCTTCTTCGTTATGCGCAGGCACTTTGTTCTCTGCGCGTGCAGCGCAGAGAAAAGCAAAGACAGCAACACACTCAATAAGACCGCAGTTCTTTTCATTCCGTTGTTTTTTTCAACATGAATTCCCGTTCCTCTTTCCCGCGCAGATAATATACCTCGATAACGTCTGGATACCGGAGCGTCACCACATACTCCCCGTCGGCAACGCCCTGACGCATTTCGTTATAGAACAGGCGGCGTGTATCGGGACCGCCGCCGCTGCCTGGCTCTACGGTTTGAGAATGATTCAGATACAGGGGTATCCGCTCCTTCTGATCTTTATACTGAACAAAACCGCCTGCCATATCTTCATCGTAAATCGCAAGCCTCAGCCGGCAGGTATCTTTCGATCCGACGGATTCCAATTCCACATCGATATAGCTGTCGGGATAGCAATCCTCTTCTTCGAAGACCGGATATCCATCTTCGTCCTCCAAATACGTGCCCTTTTCTTCTACCTCTACCCAGGTCAGGCAGTGCTGTTCGATAAGCACCGCCCGGTTATCCACCAGTTTGTAGATTTGCTCCATCTTTCTACTTCCGGCGCAGCAATAGTTCGTCGAAGTGATCGTTTTGGAAACGTCGTTAAATTCCAGGTTGGTTCCGCCGATATTACTCAGGAAAAAAGTGCCGGTTCCGGGATCGAACAGAAAATAAACACTCGATGTATTCCCACTCGCATATACCCCTTCCAACATGGAAAAATCGTCGTAGCCGTCGAAATTGTAGTCATCGACACAAAGCATGTCTCCCACACCCCCTTCTTCGTCTGCTGCCAGGTCGATTTCCTGCAGGAGCCGGCGCGTGGTTTTATCGAGCACCTGAACACATATCCATCGATTGTAGTAATCGACTGTATCCTTGGATGTTACCAGTTGCAGTATACGGGAATCGATTTGTGCTTCATCAATAATTTTGTTTTGCCACCCACCGCTATCGAACTCTTCGGGAGTACGAAACTCCGTGAAGCGCGGCATCGCGGAATTCTCCTGCGCCTGCAGTCCGGGCAGGAACAGGGAAATCAACAGGCTCAATAGAAGTGCTGTTTTTTTCATAGGATCGTTATTTTACGATAATCTCCATTTCACCGTAGAGACGGCCTCCTTCCGTGTAGGAATCGGGGCATGTATACAATACCGTATTATTGTCCGTCCACGACCAGTCCGTACCGTAGTACCAGCACAGAATCACATGTTGTACACGTTCGAAATTTAAACCGTCGCCGTCGTCCGTCCACGACCAGAGCATCTTATCGGTATAAAACAAATCGCCGATATGCTCGTACCGTCTCTTTTCCTTGTTCCATTTCTCTAAAAAATAGCTGTAGCCCTCTCTCGCTATACAGTCGGGACCATCGGCATTGATCCGCAACTGTTTGTCGGGCGAAACGGACCACTCATCGGGACTTATATTTCCGTTCCACTCTTCCGAATTGGTGTTGAAGTCGACCTTACTGTAACCGCCGTCAGAATCGAAACACAATATCCTGAGCTCCGGATAGTAGGCGTAAAAGACGAATTCCAAATCCAAGTACTCCTTGTGCTCCTTGGTTCCGTCGTCGAAAGTGATTTCAAACTCGTTGACAATACGGCCCCCATAATCTTTGGGGATAACCTTCAGTCTCCGGCCGAGGATTTTCTGCACTTTGGCAAGATCCTCGATTTTCCGGTAAGGTTTATGCCGCAAGTGTTCAGCCGCCTGTTTCCGGGTTTCATATTCCTCTTTGGAGATCGATCTTATCCGGATGCTGAGGCTGTCGTTGATCCGTATTTCCAGCGGTTCGGATATTGTTTGATCGTAATCGGCATACGCCGCGCCGCGCAACACGGCGGGCGTGACGAGGCACAACAGTGCCGCGACGGATAAAATGGAGCGTAAGAACATGTTTGCATGTTTAGTGTTTATATGCCCAATATATGGATTTTTTCGGACAAACAGCAAACATTTTCCAACTTTTTGAACACAAATCAGAGCTGCAGGAAACGAAAATGGGAGGGCAGGCGGCGGCAAAAGCCTTTTTTTATCATATGCCCAGCCCGAGGCCCCAAATCCATTTGTCGACGGCGTCTTTCGAATTGCGCACCGCACCGCCGCGGACAGGAAGCCCGCCGGCAACGACGGACGCCGGGGAGAGAGGCGCCCCGAAGCGGTCTATGTAGTTCTGTGTCGCCGCCTCGGCCATCACGGCTTTGAGGGTCTCGGCGATCTGGAGCTTCACGGCGGCCGTCTCCATCTCGTACTGTTCCGTT
>UMIC01005991.1_pt1 | contig 27282 bp, 17 predicted proteins | sample 1965681 | NCBI WGS metagenome assembly UMIC01 (sample SAMEA4836114, study PRJEB28245) | human gut metagenome | biome: gut microbiome; material: fecal sample | place: Denmark | collected 2008
CTGTAATCCCATCCACCCGGATTTCATGGAGGATATTACGGATGCCTACGAGAGTGCCTATACGATAATGCTCAACCTCAATAAAACGTGGGTGCAGAAGCAGGGCGACTTCTTTGTGGAATCACCTATTATTTTGTTTGCCAGCATTATATGGTATCTCAAAATCTATCAAGGCGGCAAATACTGCACGTTCCCCCATGCGATTGAGTTCCTGAACCGCCGCTATGAGGATATTTTCCCTATACTGACCTCTTACCCGGAATTGGAAAACTATCTTTCTCCGTTCATGGACGCATGGCTCGGAGGGGCTGCGGAGCAGTTGATGGGGCAGATAGCAAGCGCGAAAATCCCTTTGTCAAGGATGATTTCCCCGCAGCTCTATTGGGTGATGTCGGACAGCGAGTTCACGCTGGACATCAACAACCCCGAAGAACCGAAAATACTCTGTGTGGGCAACAATCCCGACCGTCAGAATATCTACGGGGCCGCTCTCGGTCTGTATAACTCCCGTATCGTGAAACTCATCAACAAGAAAGGGATGCTGAAGTCGTCGGTCATCATCGACGAGCTGCCCACGATTTATTTCAAGGGGTTGGACAACCTTATCGCCACCGCGCGAAGCAACAAGGTTGCCGTGTGTCTGGGCTTTCAGGATTTCAGCCAGTTGGTGCGCGACTACGGTGATAAAGAAGCGAAGGTCGTGATGAACACCGTCGGCAATATCTTTTCCGGTCAGGTGGTGGGTGAAACCGCCAAGACGCTTTCCGAACGCTTCGGTAAGGTGTTGCAGAAACGGCAGTCCATTTCCATCAACCGGCAGGATGTTTCCACCTCCATCAACACGCAGATGGATTCACTCATCCCGCCGAGCAAGATTTCCGGCTTGACGCAGGGTATGTTTGTCGGTTCGGTATCCGACAACTTCAACGAGCGTATCGAGCAGAAGATTTTCCATTGCGAGATTGTCGTGGATGCCGAGAAGGTGAGGCGCGAGGAGAAAGCCTACAAGAAAATCCCCGTCATTACCGACTTTACGGACGGGGACGGCAACGACCGCATGAAGGAAACGGTTCAGGCGAATTACAGGCGCATCAAGGAGGAAGTGAAGCAGATTGTTCAAGAGGAACTGGAACGTATCGCAAATGATGAAAACTTGAAACACCTGTTGCAGCAGAAATAACAGATTCCTTTATATATGAAAAAGGGGATGTGTCAAAACACCCAAAATATGAAAATTACCCCTGTCACAGATATCTGTAGCAAGGGTAATTTTGTTAAAAAGAGAGTTTTGACGCCCTCTTTTTATTCTCAGATTTGAGATGCTTGTTGATGGTGGTAATGGCAAGCGTCAGCAAATAATTTTTCAGCTCTGTATCGTCTTTAAGCAGTATGCTGTATTCTTCGGCAAACATTCTCAACAGTCTGGTTCTGAGTTTCGACATTTCTTCACCGAAAGGTATCTGTCGGTTTTCTTGCCAATACTCAATCACTACGGAAGATACCAGCCACTTGAACTCGGATTTCATCTCTTTGCCGAGTTTCTTGAAGCGGATTTGTTCGCTAATTGGCGGCTCGTTGTATGGCATTATGTCTGCCGGGTCATAAACGGATATACTGCCGATACCATAATCCATGATTATCGGTAAATCAGTTTTTACATCATTCTTATGTTTCTTCTTTTTAGCCATACCCGTTATTGTTGCAGGAAACCTTTACCTTTATCAGTAAGATAGTATTTCTGTTGCGGACTCTTGGAGCCTATGGGATAAAGTGAAAGAACCAAACCGGAATTTATTGCCGGATGGATATAGTTCTTTAAGAAATTCCTTTTATCTTTCATTCCCGTTTTCTCCATGATTTCTTTAGCAGAGAGAGTGTTGTTCCCAATAGCAGACAACAGTTTTCCTAACTGTGGGGTTACTGTGGGGTTACTATAGGGGTGCTGTGGGGTTGCTGTGGGGTCTTGTCCTACTGTAGTTCTTGTATAATGAAACACAATCCATACAGCATTGCCGTCGGTATGAAACTCCGGATCCGGAATACCGACACGGCGACATTCGTTTACCATAAGGGCTATGCCACGTCCCCAACTCTCCAATACTGCACTTTTGTACAGCACATTGGCTACTATCAGATTTTGTGGTTCGGAATTGTGGCCACCCAGCAGTTTCTCAATGGTAATATCAGGCGGAAATGTTCCGCTGTTTTCAATCTCCACGCGGTCATCATAGATAGCAATCCCGACTGAACTGCCGGGGCGATGGTAAACACGATGTGCAAAAGCATTTATGCAACATTCTCTCAATGCCTTATATGGCACATTCAGTTCCTCTTCTCTGTACAAACCTTCAATTTTACCGGAAAGGGACAAATGCTTGAAGAAAAATGCCATTGCAGCATCCAGCAAGTTGAATATATTGCCTGTCACACGCTGATTATCTAAAAATTCATCTTTTGTCGTTCCTTTGAACCGGGCTAAACGGAGCAGACATTGGGGATAATGGTAGAAGTTTCGTCCGAATAGGACAACGGAAGCATTGTTCAGCTTTCCATCATTCAACAAGTCAAATTTTTCAAGGATGGTTCGGACATCCTCCTGCATAGAACCTTCCGGCAAACGTCCGCCTCTGATTCCTCCACGTACTGCGCCCAAGATTGCCGTTTCGTCAAGGTCGGATATTTTCAAGCCGGGATTTTGCATGGAATCCCAAGCATAGGTTCCGCCTCGCTGCATAACCAACAGGTTGTATATACCCTGCGGCATGGCAGATGTAACGCTCTCTATCCGTTGATAAGCCCTCCCCTTATAGGTGAACGGGCGCATATATCGTTGTTCTTCCGCTGATAAAGCTATAACACTTTTGTTCGTTCCCGGAATGTCTGTATAGGATATATCAATGGTCGCAAACGGCTCGATTCGTCTGATGGTTTCAGCAATATCGCGCTTCGTCTTGTCGCTCACTTCCTGACCGATAATCTTTCCCTTGTCGGTTACACCGAACAGCACTGTGCCGCCCGTACCGTTCAGGAAGGCACAAAGAGTTTCCATTCCACGCTCCAACTGCCCGGTAGTTTCTTTGAACTCAACTGTCCCGCCTTCGGCTCCGGCAATCAGTCCGTTCAATATTTCGAGGTTATCTATTTTCATCCGTCATTGATTAATACTTGCAAAGTTAATGATTTTAATCGGCTTTCCGGCAGATAATAGAGTGATTGTAAATGAAGAAGGATAAGAAACCGTATAATCCGGCCGCTTATCCTTTGTTTGGCATTCGTTTATCTCCTCATCCGCTCCAATTCATCGTCATGTCGCATCTTCGCGTTCAGTTTGTCCTGCATCTTTTCAAGGAAGTAGGTGCGACTGTCGCTTTTCCTGCGTTTGATGTCCGTATAGAAGCGGTAGCAGTCTTTGGACTCCACACCGAAAAAGGAATAGAGGACAGGGGCAAGCTCTTTCAGCGAAGCCTTGCCGCCATTGATGCAGCCGGTGGCGTAGAGGGCATAGATTAGCTCTACCAACTCGACGGCATTACCGGTCCATTGCAGGGCTGGGACTGTGGCTTTGGTTTCGGATGTGGATGTTAGTGGTGGCACGGAGGTAATTGCAGAAGCGGATACTATCTTCTGCATCTTTCGGATGAATGATAACGCCTTGCGGATATACACAGTGACGACATTCTCCTCCGATGCCGACAAGTTCTGCGGATGGTGCTGTAATTCGATTTCGGCAAAAGCCAACGCCACAATAATATGCTTGGCATCATTGCCGCCGTAGCACAGGTTTATTACTTCCTGCACGAATCCGCCGTATGCCGTTTCCGTGCTACCGTTGTCTTTTCCGTTTATCATGGCGAAAAACTGTGTTTCCGCCAGTATGAGATGGTTCATTATCTTTTCTGTTTTGAGGGTTTACACTTGTTTATCAGTGTGCGCACACTGATATATGGTGCAAATCATAGCCCTAAACACGAGAAAAGATTGTGAGAAAATTGTACTACATTGTTTTTCAGAAAGATAAAATTCAAAAATAATTTTATCCTTGATTGCATCCCTTGTGAAATGTGTTCAGATTCTGAACATGTGTTCACTTTCTGAGCACGGAAATCCCGCCAAGATGTTCATAATCTGAACATTTTATGCCCGTGGCTCTTTATGATAGGTAAGCCGGATTACTCCGTCCATATAAGTTTTGTTCTCCATAAGCCGCCAGTCATTCATAGGTAGTGCTGACTTGAAAAAATGCGCTCCGTTTCCGTCGATGGTTGGAACAACGTATAGTATGATTTCATCTATCACGTTCATCCGTAACAGTCCGTTGGCATATTCGGTATTCCCGGCAGTTACTTCCAACAAATGGCAAATGCTTCCACCTTCCTCCCTCCATTCTTGAAGCACGGATACCGAATAGTCGGATGTCAGCTTATACAGGGCATTGGCACGTATTTCATCCATACCGTAATCTTCGGTTTGAAGCAACCGCTTCCGGGGATGCAGTTTCATCGGACAGCCATCTATTGAGATAACGGCAAGTAATTGTATTTTCGCCATAACGTATTTTCTTTCCTTTTTGGCGAGGCAAAAAAGTAGCGTGCAATTCACACTACTTTCAAGCGATGGCTCTGGTAAAGCCTTTACGGAGAGTACGTGAATGCACGCTATGCGTAAGCATAGCATAAGCATCACGCAATCGTCTCCGTAGTTTCAATTTACCAGATTTTCGCTCGAAACGCCTTGCGGTCTTATGTCTATATCATCGGCGAAAAGTTACCCGATCGCCTGCTATTTTCTGAAATACAATTGCAAAGTTAATCAATTATTGCCATTTACAGCCATACTCCGGTCAGTTTTCTTCATTCAAGTCCATACTCTACCAATTTATTATACAGCGTTGTCCTGCCGATACCCAGTATCTTTGCAGCCATTTTCTTGTTACCGGCTGCTTGTTTCAAAGCACGCAGGATACGTCCTCTTTCTTCATCCCCGCTCTTCAATGTAAAACAAGCGGAAGTAGCGGACGGTTCATTGTCAAGTTCCAAATCGGCTTCGGTTATCATATCGCCTTCTGATTGCAGGACTGCCGTCTGTATCTTCTGTTTCAACTCGCGCACGTTGCCCGGCCACGCATGGGCGAGCAGGGCATTACGGGCAGATGCGGCAAACCCTTTTACCTCACGTTCCAACTCACGGTTTGCCATTTCACGGAAGAACTCGGCCAATGGCATGATGTCTTCCGGGCAGTCGCGCAAGGGCGGCATGGTTATCACATACTCCTGCAAGCGATAGAGCAAATCCTGCCGGAACCGCTTTTCCGTTACGGCTTTCTGCAAATCCTCGTTGGTTGCAGCCACTATCCTCACGTTGGCTGTTTTGTCCTCCTTTGCACCGACGGGACGGTAACGGCGTTCCTGTATGGCGCGGAGCAGCATCTGTTGCATCTCCATTGTTAGGTTGCCCACTTCGTCAAGGAACAGCGTGCCGCCATCCGCTTCCAGAAAATACCCCGTCTTGTTTGCTTCGGCACCCGTAAACGCACCCTTGACGTGTCCGAAGAAGGCGGATTGTATCAATGACGGGGACAAGGCTCCGCAGTCCACTGCCACAAAAGGTTTATCGGCAAGTTTGCTTTGTTGGTGTATATGTTGTGCGATATGTTCCTTGCCCGTACCGTTCTCGCCCAGTATCAGCACGCTCATCCGGGTGGTGGCTACAAGGCGCACACGTTTCTTGATTTTCTGATAGGCTTCGCCCTGCCGGACGAATATCGGAATGTTCCATTGTAGTCGCTTTTCATGTTCTTTTTGCAGGGTGCGGATAAGCGGTATCAGTTTATCCTCCAACAACTGTTTCTGTATGTAATCCTTTGAGCCGAGCTTCATACTTTCCACTGCCGTATGCACCTCCCCGTAATTGGTCATAACGATAAACACCTGCTGTTTGTCGTTGGCACGCATCCACCGTAACAACTCTATGCTTTCACCGTCGGGGAGGCGTAGGTCGGCAACGACAATATCATCCACCTCTGACTTTGCCAATAGTTTCTTGGCAGTGGCAAGATTATATGCCGACATAGTATCGAAGCTGTCTTTCTTCAGCAGGTTGCAGACATAATCGTTATAGACGGGGTTGTCCTCAATCACAAATACTTTCATCCGACGACCTCCTTTCCTTTTGCGCAAGTTCTATGATAACTGTTCCCATACGAAGCATGGCATCCACGCATTTCCGCAATTCCATTTCGGAACATTCAGATTCTTGATGCAGCAGTTCATACAGGTTCCACAAGGGTTTGTCAGCACGGATAACAGCCCATGAACTTCGCTGACGGTGTATCCATTCGTCCAACGCCTTGCGGTCATTCCTCTCCATGATTTCCCGGACAGCCTGCATATCCTTTTCTGTTTCGGTTATCAAACGGTCGAGCATCGCCCGTTTGTCACCATATGCAAGCAGAGAGGACAAGTCGGGAAGTTCATCCTTGTCCGTACTTGTCAAAAGGCATTTGTCTGATACAGCAACCAGTTCGGAAATGGAAAATGGCTTGAACAGGCAGGCGGTAAATCCATTTTCCAACAGCTCCTCTTCGCTGCAACTGCCGGAGGCGGTCGCCACGACAATGGGAATCTCTTTCGAGTTGCTGACACTTGACGAGCGTAACAACTCCAACACCTCATAGCCGTTAATCTCCGGCATCTTCATATCGGTTATCATGAGGTCGTATGTGTGCTGCCGCATGGCTTCCATTGCATCGCCAATAGTGGTGAACGTGTCGCAATGCACACCTATACCAGCATACATTTCCTTTGTCATGGATAATACCATCGGATTGTCGTCCAATACGATGACAGAATAAGGTCTTTCTATATGAGCCAGACTTTCTGCGGCTGTCTGTTCTTCAATACCAATATCGGCAGTGTTCATTGGCAACTCCACAGTAAAACGACTGCCTTCTCCTTTTTCGCTTTCCAAGCGTACAGTGCCGCCAAGCATCCCGACTATCTGTTTCACAATGCTTAACCCCAATCCGAAACCGTCTTGCGTGGCGGCGTTGGAAAGCCGCTCGAACGCTCCGAACACTCGCTGTTGTTCTTCCGCACTCATGCCGGTTCCGGTGTCCTCTACTACAAGGGTCAGCCTATTGCCGTCATAGCTTATGACAAGTGAAACGCTTCCGGCATTCGTGAACTTGACGGCATTGCTCAGCAGGTTGTCGCATATCTGTATGATGCGCTCCTTGTCGCCATTCAGGATAATACCCTCCGGGCACTCGATGGTAAGTTTAAGATCTTTTGCTTCTGCTTGTTGCGTAAACTCCGTTTGCAACAGCTCCGCGATGTTTTCCAAACGAAACGGACGGACATTCGCCTGTTCCTTGCCGCTGTCCAAGCGGAAGAAGTCAAGCAGGGAGTTGAGCATGTCGGTCATTCTCTTGGAGGCTTGCAGGATATTGTCCGCATAACCGCTTATCTTTTCTTCTTCGTTGTCCTGCATCAGTTCCGCATATCCATGTATGGCAGTCAGTGGTGTGCGTAGCTCGTGGGTGATGGTGTGCATCGCTTTCTTGCGTGAGGCTATCAACGATTCGTTTTGTTTTACGGACTTTTGCAGTTGCCCGATTAAATCTGTTGTCTTACGTTTGTACTGCTTGATGCGGGTGGCATAGCGGTGAATGATGATGTATGAAATAATGAGCAACAGCAGCATGACACCCGTTATGATACCTACCTGCAAGAACGACTTTTCACGCATAGCGGATATTTCCGCCTCACGTTCCTGCAAGTCAGCCTGCACCTTGTGGTCCATCTGCTGGATAAGGGTTTGCAGTTGGCGGTTCAGTTCCGCATTGCGGCTGGCAAGGCTGTCGGCATATTCCGACAGACGATGGCTCTGGGCACGTTGTTGCGCTATCATATCACGGTTCAGTGTGTAGAGCATCGTGGTGGTCGTCGTCGGAGGTGCTTCCTGTTTCTTGCCGAACAACCCGAGAAAACCTTTCCTCCTCTGTTTCTTCGGCTCTTCCTGCCTGCTCGTTTGCACTATCACCGGCACCTGCTTGGCTATCCGGCGGTTGATGTCCGCCTGTTGTTCCAGAGCTTCCATGATGGCGCACAGCCGCTTTTCCTTGTCCTCCAGCAAGTGGCGCACGCTGTCTATGCGCACCGATTCGTAATGGCTCTTGAAGCGGCAAAGCATACTATCCACCGCCATCCGTTGCCGCCGGTATGCCGCCACATCCTTATCGTCCCATTCCAGCACCGACTCGCCCAAAAGTGACAATTCCACCACACCCACATACGCATCGTGTGTTTCCTTGCGGAAGCGGTTGATTTCACGGTTCTCCCGTTCCAGCAACTCCAAGTCGCGCCATTCTCCGAGCCACGTGCAGATGATGCCGCCCACCAGCAGAACTATCAACAGATAGCCTGCGGCAAGCAGCTTGCGGAAATGCTTGGTAGTGGTAACGAATTGTTCGCTCATTTGCTGTTTGTGTAAATACCGTTATTCAACATACGCATATAGGTCGTGGAACTTCGCAGGTTCATGGATGAGAATGGCGGCCATGCTACCGATGACCGCCACCAGAATTATATATCAGAATAGAATTCTACTCCTCAATGAAACAACCATTCTTCCCTTATTTACAATTGTTATAATTATTAAGGCATCTGACCACCGGCGATAGGTGGAATTTCTGTTAGTATGGGATTTCTCGGGATTGAGTTAAAAATTCTTTGGCCACGTATGGCTTGACTTGGAGGAGCGTTTTCATTTACATCAAGCCGATAACATCTATCGTTAAATGTTATAATTCCCCAAATACCAATGGTTCCTGGGATTCTCGCCAATCCTTCAGTAGGTTTAAAAAGAACAACATTATCTATTATTTGATTTTTAACCGCCCGATTCCATGATGTTTTAATACTATTGTTAGGCGTTGGAATATGAGCAACATACCTAATGCCATTGTGCCTAAAACTGGCCATATAACATCCCGAAAAACCTGAACTTAAAGTATCTATGCCATTTGAAGCAACGACTGCTATTCCATCCGCAATATATATGACACAGGCATAGTCTAATCTAAGAAAACGATAGTTACGGGTATATCCTTTTATTTGAAATGTCAAATTACTTTGCGTGGCAATCGGAGGGGTCAAACCTACATTATAAATATTTTGATAATGAAACCGTGCAATATTTGTCATTACTGCTCGACTGTTTGGCAATCTTAATGCTTGAATCAAATTCATATATTTACTTACTGTTACTTTCGTTTGTTATAGGCTCGATACATGATGCCATTATATCCATCAGTTTAGACAGACCTTCGGTCTGCGGCTGCTGACTGGCTGTCACATGTATCTGGTATTTTGCCGTTTGGTTGGTCATGCGGGTGTTCTCGCGGGCGGTCGTGACTTTGCCGCTGATTTCCGCATTTATAAACCAATGTTTTGCAGAGGCTTTTGCCTCTACTTCTGCGTTGGTAGTGCTTTTTACGTTTGATGTATCGGTAACCTCCATCTGGAAATCGACATCCACGCGATCTATGAGCAGGGAAGGAATAGGCACCAATCCTATAAACGGAGCCTTGACACTTTGTGACATTGTTGTCATTTTTCCATCCTGCTGTATCGGTCTTTCGACATCGAATTCCAATATACGCGCTTTATTGCCGCTTTTACCATCAAATGCAATTTGCTGGTAGAAATTCCATGCTGTCGCTGCCAATTCCTGTTGTGCTTCGGCTGCTGCAATAAGTGGAGCTGCAATAAGTTCCCGCATGGGAAGCCCCTTGAATTTGTCAGTCACGTTTGAATCTGCTTTAAGAACTGGAGAAGTTTCTCTGTTTTGAGTCTCTTCCAATGCAGCGGAGATAATTTCTTTCGCCTGTCCGCTTACATTTTCATTCAAGTTTTCCGCATTTTCTTGTTGCCCTTGGTTCTTTATTTCTTCTGCCATAACATTTGAATTTTAAAATTGTTAGATATTTTTTACAAAATCGTCAATAATTCGGGAAATGCTCTCCGGAGTCTCCTGAACCTTAAAATTGACGCAAACCTCCATGACATCATCCGCATCCGGTTTTATGTTGCTCATCTGCATCTGGAGATTGGCTCTTTGTGGGCTGGATAACAATAAGTTGTTTTCTGGAATCTGTGATTCCACGCTTCCGACCTTCGCCTTGAACTTTATCTGCACATTATCCATTGCAAGATAATGATGGGATATCAAGGCTATAAGTGGAATATCAATAGTCTTGTCTCCAACCATGATTTTTTTCGATTGGAACGTATTTGCGTTATTTGCATTTGTTCCTTCAAAAAGTCTGGTCAGATTTTGTATCTGATGATTCTGTAATGTATCTTGTGCACAGTTTACGGCGTACTGCAAACCATTCATAATATCAGAGAATGAATTGGTTTGAACACTGTCCGGCTCATCGTCATTATTTTTCTTGCCTCTGTGAAAAAGTCCCATGTTTTTTATTTAATTACTTGATTTGTTGCCTTTAATGAGCACCAATCTTGACAATGTCCGGCTTACAGCTTCCATATTTACACTGGAGTCTATATTATTATTGACAATGCCTTGATGCCAAAACCAATATGGTGGATTCTCCGTGTGTTCCATCACGTCCTCCTTTTTTATTGGGGTTATACTTCGGTTAATGTTCGTTGCGGGCGGAATATTTCCGTCCGCAACGGCTTACTGCTTCCTCAAGGTAGGCAATGCTCCTTTAAGTTCGTAACGCCACTTTGAGCCTGCGTTCTGCAAGGCGGTGTTCATGGCATCAACGGCGTTCTTCCAGGTAACGCCAGTGCCGTCCACCTTCGTGGCTTCGGTGCTTTTCTTATTGTAGCCGATACCTTGTTCATGATTGTTCTTCCAATAGCAGGCGGTCATCACGTTGGCGTAGTTATTTCCCAAAAAACCGCCGATATGTACATAGCCAGTGCTACTACCCGTACTGGTTACGTTGCCCGTGGCATAGCAGGCAAGGAGGCTGCTTCCTGCGTTCATTCCCACCAGACCGCCGCCAGCGATATTCTTTTTGGGGTTTATTTCTATGATCACGTTGCCCGTGGCATAGCAAGCGGTCAGGGTGGCACTCGAATTCGTCTGACCTGCCACGCCGCCGACATCGACCGTTCCCTTCACTGTGGCCGAGGAGCTGCATCCGGTGATGGAACCGCCTATTTGAACACCCACCACACCGCCGACATACACCGTGCCGCTGACGCTGCCCGACACCGAGCAGTTTTCAATGGTGCCCCAGCCAGATCCTACCACGCCGCCAATACTGCCGCCATATATTTGATTGCTTGTTATCTGTACGCCCTCCATCACCACGTTCTTCACCGTACCAGCTCTATTGAGCCAGCCGAACAGACCCGCAAATTCGTCATTTGTCGTAAAGGTCAGCCCCGTGATGGTATGGCCGCCACCGTCGAAGGTGCCTTTGTATGAGTTGTCGTAGTCTGTGCCTATCGGCGTCCAGTCTTTGCCTGTGAGGTCAATGTTTTTGTCGAGGGTAATGTTAATGTCGCTCTTACCTCCGTTCACTAATTCGGCTATATTCATCAGACCGTCGGCGTTATAGACCGTGTAGCTGCCGTTGCTCTCTATGGTATAGCCCAGGTCTTTTGCCGCAGCGAGGGAGACGGTGTAGGTATATTCACCGCCCGCCTGCCAGTCGGTAGCGTTCTTCATCTTATAAACGAAGGTCTTTCCGTTAGTGAAGGTGCTGGTAATGAAGGCTGTGCCAGCTGCCACATTTTGCGGGGCTACGATGGCGGTGTAGGTGTTGCTGCCCTTGCTGTACGGGACGATTATATCCGGGTTGTCGCCTTCGGTGGAGAGTCCCGTCAGCTGCACGGATGCCAGCCCCTCGGTGTAGTCCGTCAGGACGATGGTCACTCGCGCCGTGCGGTGGGTGAAGCGGAGCGTGGGGCTACCGTAGGTCACCGTCTGTCCGTCGGCTACGATGAGGTCGCTGCCCTCAAAGTCTTTCTGGGCACTTTGGTTGGCTTTTACCTTTACCGCAGGTGGAGTTGTCTCGCCCTCGGTGTAGGGCCACCACGCTGTGACGGTGATGTCGTTGTGGTTGGTCCAGTAGTACGGGTCGGTGGAGGTCAGCGTGGCGCTTGTGTTGTCGACGGTGGAGGGCGTCACGTTGTACGTCTTCACCATGCCGTCCATCAGAACTGCCACGCTCTGCACACCCGTCCAATTGCCGTCCGCTGGAGCACGGGTGGCGGCGATGGCTGTCGCGGCGGGATTCAGCCCCGTGGCGGTGAAGACGATGGGTGTGCCTTCCGCCCCTTCTGGTAGGAAGCCCGCTTCGTCCTGTGTGCAGGCGCCCAATAAGAGGGCGAGCGCTGCAAGTGCAAAAAATCTTATCCTCATAATATCTGTTATTTTATTACTCTGGTTCTTTCCGTTGCGGGCGTAACTTTTCCGCCCGACGGTTTACTGCTTCCTCAAGGTAGGCAATGCTCCTTTAAGTTCGTAACGCCACTCTGAGCCTGCGTTCTGCAAGGCGGTGTTCATGGCATCAACGGCTTTCTGCCAGGTAACATCAGTGCCGTCCACCTTCGTGGCTCCGGTGCTTTTCCTATTGTAGCCGATACCTTGTTCATGATTGTTCTTCCAATAGCAGGCGGTCACGGTAGTGTAGTTATCTCCCAAAAAGCCGCCGATATGCACATTGCCGGTGCTACTACCTGTACTGGTTACGTTGCCCGTGGCATAGCAGGCAAGGACGCTGCTTCCTGCGTTGAATCCCACCAGACCGCCGCCAAGGATATTATCTATGGGGTCTATTTCTATGGTCACGTTGCCTGTGGCATAGCAAGCGACCATGGTGGCACCCGTATTCGTCTCACCTGCCACGCCGCCGACCTGGACCATTCCCTTCACTGTGGCGGAGGAGCTGCATCCGGTGATGGAAGCCTCCCATTGAATACCCACCACACCGCCGACGCTCACCGTGCCGCTGACGCTGCCCGACACCGAGCAGTTTTCAATGGTGCCTCCCCAGCTAAATCCTGCCACGCCGCCGGCATAGCCCAAACTGTGATTGCTTGTTATCTGTACGCCCTCCATCACCACGTTCTTCACCGTGCCAGCTTTACCGAGCCTGCCGAACAGGCCCACATATTGGTCATTTGTCGTAACGGTCAGCCCCTTGATGGTATGGCCGCCGCCGTCGAAGGTGCCGGTGTATGAGTTATAAAAGTTTGTGCCTATCGGTGTCCAGTCTTTGCCCGTGAGGTCGATGTCGGCGGTGAGGGTGCAATTTATCGATCTGTCTTTTTGTGCGGCTTCGTTCCATGCCAGTAGGCCGTCGGCGTTATAGACCGTGTAGGTCTTGGTGTTGCTATCGTAGATGTAGCCCAACTCGGCTGCGCCACTCTCGCCGCCGCCGTCAGCCCAATCACCGATGGTGCAACCCTCTAATGTCAAGCCAGTGGCGTTCACCTTAACGGTATATTTATAGCGGCTACCAGCCTCTAATACGACGTCGTTCTGCGGGCGGAAGTAGAAGGTGCCGCCGCCGAGTTCCACCCGGACGAACGGCTTGCCTGCCGCAACGGTCTGCGGGGCGGTCAGTGCCTCGTAGGTGTTGCCGCTTGCGTTGTAGGTCTTGATGGCAGTCGGGTTGCCGTTATCGGCGGACAGGCTCACGAGGCTCACCATGGCACCAGCGACGCTCGTGAATCCCGTGCCGGGCTTCAGTTCGATTGTCACGCGTGCCGTGCGGTGGGTAAATTCAAGAGTCGGGTTGTTAAATTCCACCTTCCGGTTCTCAGCAGAGATGAAGTCGCTGTTTTGGAAGTCAGCCAGTTTGCTTTGGTCTTCTGCCACCTTCACGGCAGGCATCTGTGTGATGTCGGCATTGTCGAAGGGCCACCATGCCGATATGGTAATCGGGTCGCGGCTGGTCCAGTAGTGCGGGTCGTTCTCGCGTGAGAGCGTGGCACTCTTGAAATCGGTAGAAGCCGTTACGGTGTATTCCTTTACCGCATCGCCCATCTTGAGTGCCACGGAAGTGACGCCCTGCCAGTCGCCGTCCACAGCGGCACGGGTGGAAGGGGCTGCCAGCGGCGTTGCTTCTACGGACAATCCGGTGGCACGGATGACGACGGGGTATTCACCTTCGGGCAGACGGTTATCGCCAGCAAGTTCGTCCTGCGTGCAGGCGGCGAGGGCGAACAGCAGTGCGGTGGCTGCGGGGATAAATAATCCATGTCTCATAATTCTTCATTCTAATCGATTAATTATTAACATCCTACAGGTCAGCACCCACATCTCCACCGTCTATATCGTTCCACTTTGCAATGGTGGCTTCGCTGACTTCAAGGACTTTGTTGCGTACCTTGACGGTATAGGTATAGTTGTTGCCCGCCAGCAGTGCGCCATCGGGCATGGTGAGTGTGGCATGATATTCCTGACCTTTGTAATTCACAACCAACGGCAGGGATGCAACTGTCTGCGGGAAGAGGATGATCGATGACGTGAGATTGCCGTCTGCCAGATTCATGGTCAGTTCTCCGGTCTGTAGTCCGTTGTCTGCGGTGGCAATACCGTCGGCCGTGTTGAACGTACCGGTGAGTAACAATCCGTCCAGCGTGTAACGTTCAGGCTTGACCACGCTGAAATTCACGCCGTCGCCCGCCTCGAAGGTAAGGGTTATCTGGCTCATGCGGTGGTGGAAGGAGTTGTCTTCACCGCCTTTGGCGGTTTTGTCGGTGAAGCTTACTACCGGGTTGTTTTTGTCTCCCGTGGCTCCTGAAGCAAAGAGGAAGTCGATGGCAGGCTGGTTCTGCTGCGCCGTGGCATCGGTCGTGGCTGTGAGGATGCCTCCCGCCGCGTTGTACGGATAGTAGGCGCGGAAAGTATGGGTCTTTGCATCTTCGATATAGATGACCTTTCCTTCTGCCTCAAATTTCCCGTTCTTCAGGATGAAAGGCACGTTGCCGTACTGGGAATCGTTGCCGATGTCGGTGATGCCGATACGGTCGCCGCCAGTCCAGGTGGTTCCGCTGGCGCGGGTGGCGGGGGCGATGCTGGCGGTAAACTGGGCGGCCACGGGGTCACCATTCAGGTTCTCGTTGTCGTTGTTGCAGGCTACCAGTGTGAGGGCAAGCGCTGCAAGTGCAAAAAATCTTGTCTTCATTATATTTGTCATTTTATTAGTTAAATTCCATTTCAATAATTGCTGCACCTCAGCAAAATCAAAGCAAGCTTTGCTTCTGCGTTCGGTTTGCTAATTATTTACAAATCGGCATTTACATCATCACCTTTCACTTCTTCCCAGCCGTTGATTTCGGCTCCGTCCACTTCCATGCCTTCGGGAGTCTCAACCTGCGTTCCGCCGAGTGTCAGTGATTTGCCCTTTCCGGTGTTGAACTCCTTGAGGGCTTCCGTGAGGTCGCTTTTCAGCGTCGTGGGGGTCGGGTTGCCGTCAGCATAGCGGATTTCACCCGTCAGCAGCTGTTCCGCTCCGGTCACACCCAGCAGCCGCACCGTGGCTTTCCACTTGCCGGCATCGTCACCTTCGGTAATCTTGGTGAAGGGCAGCACGACGTTCGAAGCGGCTCCGTAGGTATCGGTAGCGAAGTTGAGAGTTCCGGCTGCACCCGTCAGATGGGCAACAATCTCCGTGATGCGTCCGGCGGCATCACCAGTAGGTTCGACGACAAGCGTCAGTTCGCGCACCTGCTGCTTCATTACGGCGGTCAGCGGATAGTCCTTGTCTTTCTCGATGGTCACCTGTTTCGTATAGGTGAAGAACCATCCCGGAGTATTGTTTACAAAGGCATCCGTGCCTGCCCGGTTTCCCGTGGCTGCGGCAATGGTGGCTGTGGTGCCGTTCACGGTGATTCCTTCAGCCGGGTTCCACACCGCAAGGGTGTAGCTGCCCGGAGCAAACAGATGGTCGGGGCTATGGGTGGCGGAAGTCTCCGTACCCGTATAGCCACCCATGGTGACCGTCCATGTGGCAGGTATGTCGATACCCTCACCTCGGGCCGACCAGTCGGCTGTCACCGCAATCTTTCCGTAGTCGGGATGCGGCGTGTCATAAAGCGTGTCCTTCACGCAGGAAGAGAGCAGCACGGCGGCTGCCATTCCCATCATATTTATATATTGTCTTGCTTTCATATTCTATTCCTCCGTGTTAGAATAACTTCCATACCAATGTCACACCGGCATTGATGGGACCACACCAATCTTTTGTCTCGTTGCCGCGGCGTACACGTACATCGTCGATGACTTCATATTTTTCGAAATCGGCATTCAGGTAGCCCAAACCGAGGTTGAAATCAAGAGCCAGTACCTTGTTCAGCCGCAGCTGATAGCCGGCGGTGATGCCGCCACCCATCAGGTCGCCCTGCTTGCCTGTTTCAGAAAGCTTGTAGTTGAACTGTCCGGTCTTGAACATCGCACCCAGATACCAGGCTTTCTTCTCACCCATATAGTAACGTACTTCCGGATCCACTTCCCAGAGTGCATAGCGGCGGTCTTTGCCACTCCAGCTCCAAGAAGTCCACGAGCCGTTTACGGCAATGCCCCACGATGGGCAGATGCGCCATTCAAGTCCTAAATCTGGTGTCAAGGTAGCCCAGCGCAGCAGGTTGGCACGCAGGGAGAGATGATAATCAGTTGTGATTTTGGTTTCCGACGGCGTGTCGGCAAGTGTATTTTGTTGAGCGGTTTTCTCGGCTTCTGCCTTTTCAGCGGCAAGTCGGGCTTCTTCCGCTTTACGCTGCTCTTCGGCAAGCCGTTCCTGCTCGGCACGCTTCTCGGCTACCAGACGTTCGGCTTCCGCCTTGCGTCGTGCTTCTGCTTCCGCATCCATCGCGGCCGTTTCCTTTGTGGGTACCGTTAGGCACACGATTACAAAATCACCCCCTGTCGCATGATTGTGGGTAATGAAGTTTTCTTCCTTGATTTTCGCGCGTGTAATTAGTTCGGATTTTACTCGATTGGCACGGATCTTCGCCGTGGCAAGGTTCTCGGCTTCACTGCCCAGTGAATTACAGTAGCCGTCAACCAGTAGCGGCAGTTTGCCGTCAAGAATTGTTGCTTTGTTGTTTTCGATACATTCCAACAAGCGGGCAAGTTCCGTGTCATTGCCATTCCAAGGAACGTAGAACATGTCCTTCTTCGGTACGAAGCGGAAGGTGTAGGTCGTTTCTGTTTTCTGCTGCGCAATGACAGGAAAAGTTACCGTCATCAGCCACAGAAACAGGGTAAGAAAAGTGATTTTTCTGCTCATATAAACTTGAATTTATTATCTTTGTCTTCTCCAAAGGTAATAAATGCCATTCAGCGCCCAAAATATTACAAAAACTTTTTCTGTTGAAATACAGCGTTTTATGAAAAATAGTCGTTTGAGCACTTTTCAAATTGTCGTTAGAGCACCTTTTTGTCGAATTAGCACTTTTTTTGTCGTTTGAGCACTTTTTGAAAATGGGTTTCTGAGACCTCTTTCAATGTTTTTTAGTATACAAATTATTCCCGATTTGCTTTTTTCCATTTGGCAGGCGTACATCCTTCCTTCTCGGAAAATAATTTGATAAAGTTACTGCGGGAAAGAAAACCGGAAGACTCAGCCAGCTTCTGTATATTGATTTCCGGATGTTCCTTCAGTATGTTTTTCGCATACTCCAACCGGAGACCGGTTATCCATTCGCGGAATGTCATTTTATACGTAGTCTTGATATAAGCGGAAAGATAGGTACGGTTCGTATGAAGTATTTCGGACAGTTCTTTTATGGTAAGTCCCTGCTGGACATAGCCGTCTGTCTTTATCCAGTTGTCCACCTTCTCTATAATTCCTGTATAGGACACTGGAATTTCCTCTTCTGAAACCATTTCGGGTTCAGTTCCCGAATTTGTCAGAAGTTCTTCTTCAGATTGTATATCTTGCTCAAAAGCATTTTCCACCTGTTCATAGAACAGCAGGTAGTTCTGATAGCTGTAGAAAAGATAGCTGTAGAACGGTATTGACGACAAAATCCAGATAAAAACATATTTGTCTGGCAGAAATGTCAGCAATCCGCATCCGACACCGAAGATAACAGCCCAATAAGTGAATATGGAAAGCCATTCGATATATGCGCCTATATCATCCGCCTGAGTTTCATTGAAAATCCGAATGGCTCTACGATATGCAACTATGACTCTGCGAGCTAAAACGACTCCAAAAACAACTAACCAGACAGCTAAAGCAAATAAAGAGATTTTTTGTATGATTCCGCTTGGCACCAGGAACACCACAACTCCGGAAAGAGTTGAGAATATAATCCATAAAATGATATGTGTCCACACACGCCGTTTGGTAATGTAAAAACGATCAAGCAACATTATCAATGCCGAACTGAACAGAGAATAGCACAGGAAGTATGTGGACATGTTCATCAATATGGAAGAATCCGCATTTTTTAATCGAATACCAAAGAAGAAATGTACCGAATAATTTGCCGAAAGCAGCAGCATAGCTATACCCATAATCTGTCGGGAGCGGAGATAATTCTTGAAAATTTTCTTTTCAGGAGTCTTTGCAAACAAAAAATAAAAGCCGAAGAATAACATCAACGGCAGTGCGGCACAAAGTGAAAAACGGTATATAGATGGTTCCATTGTTATGCTTATTTGATTTTGATACAAAAATACGTCTTTTTCTTCACAAATAGACACATAATCTATGATTTAACGTTATAGATTCGGTCATATTAGATTGAAAAATTATTAGAATTAAAGCCAGTGGTGAAAAATTCAACCACTGGCTTTTTCTGTCAAGACTTCGATATTAAAGTTTTACACCTTTGGATTCCGATAAACCGGGTCTCCCTATAATTAAATGACTGCGTACAAAGTCCACGTGCGGGCTTTCCGGCTGTTGTTCCGTCTGTTTTTTCTCGTTGCCTTGCCGGTTCTCTTCCGTGTTTTCCTGAGCCGGAGCCAGCTCAAGCTGTATCTTGCGGTCCAGTGCGGCGAGTTCGGACTTCAGCTGTTTCAGCTCGTCCTCCTTCTTCCACACCTTGCCCGCTATCTCCTGCAACTGCGGAATCTCCTTTTCCAGCACTTCGTTCTTAGACTTGTACTGGTCGATGATGGTCGGAATCCTCTCCAATGCGTTCAGAAAGTTTCGTGCGGCAGCAATCGGGTCTGCCATCGCCAGATGCCCGTTGTTGTAGGTGTACTTGTAGTTGCCCTCCACCACGAAGCGGTTGTCGGTGAACTCCAGACCTTCTTTGAGTGTCCTCTCGCTGACCACCTTTATCGGAAAGCCGTAAAGTTCCCCGACAGCCTTGTACAGTCCACCAGTCATGGCGTTCTTGGCGATTTCCTGCAAACGCTTACCGATGACCTTCTCATCCGTTGAATCCACGCCGTCCACCTTGACAAGATTAAGACGGCTGCCTTCCCTATCAGTCTGCACAACGGAAAGAAAACGGTTCCAGTCTTCCGTCATGGCTTCGATGAAAGCCGTGTTGTTGCGCAGTTCTCCCGTCTTGGATTCCAGCTTGAACTCCGAATCGCGCTTGCCCTTGCCCCACGACTTGCGTTCCCCTTCGAGCGAGGCGATACGCTTCTCTAATTTCGCCTTATCCAAAAGGTCGGTATTGCCGGAGAGCAACGCCATATACTCCGAGAAGTTCATACCCGATTTTTCGTCCATTGCTCCCTCGTCGATGGTACGTGCGCCCATCGCTCCACTTTTGAGCTGCGATATGAACGTCTGCTTGCAGTGCAGCAGATTGAACTTGTAGCTGTCCAGCGACTTTTCCACCGCGTAGATGATGACATCCACGTTATTCTCGGCAAAATGCTTGGCAATCTCGTTCCCGGCTCTAACACCCCGTCCGTCACGCTGTTGCAGGTCGGACGGTCGCCACGGTGTATCAAGGTGATGGATGGCGACACATCTTTTCTGCGCATTCACGCCCGTTCCGAGCATACTTGTGGAGCCGAACAGCACGCGCACCGTCCCGGCGTTCATGGCATCTATCACCGCCTTACGAGCCTTATCCGTCTTACACTCCTGAATGAAGCGCACCTCACTTGCCGGTATGCCGTAATCCTCCACCAACTTGCGTTTTATCTCGCTGTACACGTTCCATCCTTCCCCCGGCTGATATGTCCCCAAGTCGGAGAACACGAACTGCGTACCCTTGTGCGCCTCGTACTTGTGGTAATACTCTGCAATCATCTTGGCACAATGGCTTGCCTTGTTGTCGGGATGGTCCTCGTAGTTCGGGTCTATCATGCGCATATCAAGAGCCATCTTTCTCGCATAGTCGGTGGCGATGAGCATCTTCGCCTTTTCCTCCGTTTCCGACAGGGGTAACCTGCCAAGCAGAGTGGCATCGCCGGTTTTGGCAAACTGCATCAGCTTCTGTATGAAGTCCTCCTGCTCCGGTGTGGGCGGTATGTGATGCAGTCTCTCATTCTTGTTTGGTCTGTCCACACCTACATCCTCCGCCGTGCGGTAGTCGGTAATCTCGTTGTAGAAGGCGGCAAGCTCCGGCACCTTGATGAAATAGCGAAAACGCTCCTTCTGAACGATATTGTTCGTTACGTTGAACTCAAAATCGGTCGTCTTTTTGGCGAAGATGGCAGCCCAAGCATCGAAACAGCGGATGTCCTGCCGTTCCAGTTCGTTGGGGCGCAGGTATTTGAAGAGCAGGTACAGTTCCGTCAGACTGTTGGAAATGGTCGTGCCCGAAAGGAACGTAGCCCCCAAGTCCTTGCCCGTGCGTTCCTGTATGGTACGGATGGCAAAGAGCATATTCAGGGCCTTCTGGCTTCCTTCCGAGTTTCCCAATCCCGCCACACGGTCATGACGGGTGTTGAAAGTCAAGTTCTTGAACTGGTGACTCTCGTCAATGAAGATGTGGTCGATGCCCATCTGCTTGAAGTCCACCACATCATCCGTGCGGGACTTGATAGCGTGTTCCACCTTCTCCAGCTTCGCCACAAGGTTATGCTTGCGCTTCTCCAGCCCTTTCAGCATCGCCAGCGACACGTTCTTGCCCTGCTGCCGCAAGACTTCGAGGTTTTCCTCCACCGTGTCAAGCTCCGCCTGCAGGATGCGCTGCTGCAACTCCGGTGACTGCGGTATCTTGCCGAACTGGTCGTGCGACATGATGACGCAATCGTAATCGTTATTTTTGATGTTGTTGAAAAAACGCACGCGGTTGGCGGTCGAGAAATCCTTTTCAGAAGCGTAGAGAATCCTCGCATTGGGATATGCCGCCTGATAGGTGGCGGCAATCTCCGCCACATTCGCTTTCAGCCCGATAATCATCGGCTTGTGCGCCAAGTTCAGACGCTTCATCTCATGTGCCGCTATGCACATTATCAGCGTCTTGCCGGTTCCCACCTCGTGGTCGCAGATCCCGCCGCCGTTCTGTTTCAGCATCCAGACGCAATCCTTCTGCGACGGGTAAACGCTCTTGATTCCCCGGCTTGCCAGCCCTTTCAGGTTGAGGTCGGGAAAAGTCTGATGGGAGCCGTCGTAGCGCGGGCGCACGAAACAGTTGAACTTGCGGTTATACATCGTCAGTGAGCCGTTCCTTGAACTGCGGCGACTGTTCTTCCAGCCATTCGGAGAACCCGTTACGGATTTCGTCTATCTTCGCGTTGGCGAGCTGTATGCCCTCGCTGTCGCGTACCTTGATGTCGTTGCCGTTCTCGTCCTTGCCGATACTTTTCATCATGTCGGGGCAGGTGTTGTGCAGGGCGTGCTTCAACAGGTGCATACCGTCATAGTTCCGGTAATAGCCCTTTACTAAAAACTCGTCCGTGATCTTCATGGTGCGGTAGCCGCACGCCACGGAAAACTCGTCCATGCTTGCGGAGTAGGCTATTTTCACGTCCGTGTCGAAAAGGTGGCTCATGTAGGCGGCATACACGCCCGTGGGAATCCAGCGTTCCCCGAAATTGAAGTCGAGGTCTTCAAAGGAGATGCGCTGCGGTTCGGCCTCCTTCAATGCCTCCCACGCCTGTTTCACCTCCGGCATCCGCTCACTTTCGGGATTGTCCTCCATCCAGCCCTCTATGCGTTCCGCCTTCTCTATCACGTTCCCCGCGATGAAGCGGTCTTTGATTTCGTAATCGGTTACGAGCGGGTTGTAGAAGATGCGCCCCTTGAGGACACCAAGCAGTTCCTCTTCCGTGGTGTCGGTTATCTCCCGCATATAGCCGAGATTGACCGTGCCGAACTTGTTGAGCGATGCGGACAAGGCTTCTTCGGGAGAGCCTGCATTGACACGGCTCTCCACCGAGAAGGAAACGGGACGGTCGAAGATGTCCGCCTTGACAAACTTGCCGTCCTCCGCACGTTCCAGCGAAAGGATGTCGCGCCCTCCGGCATCCATCATCACCAGTTTCACGTTCTGTCTGGCGTTGAGGTTACCGTAACGCATGACAAACTCATCGTAGTAGGTGTTGAGATACCCGCGCTGCGGTTTGTGTTCCGTATGGTTCTCCGTCTCGTGGCTATACAGACGTTCGTAAGCGTCACGGAGCGATATATACAGCATCGCTTTCTCTTTTTGATAGCCATGAAGGTCGAGCGGTTGGAAGGTCGCACCGTAAGGCGTGAGGTCTTTCAGGCAACCGAGATTGCGTGAAGCATCCAGCACCATCGAGCCGTCACGGTGGTGTGGCTCCAGCAGGCCGTTGAACGGACGGGGAGAAAGGTCCATGACTTCCTCCTTCGGCTTTTCCGTTTCAAGTTCCGGGAACAGGGAAGTGGCAACCGTTTCGGAAGTAGGCACAACTTCTGCCAGTGTTTCAGGTTGCTTTATTTCTTCCGTTTGTTCCGGCTTTTTATCCATATTGTCCGAAGAAGGCGCAAAAGCAGGGTTCAACGTGTCTTTGATACCCATCTTTTTCAGTTGTTCCTGCCTGTGCCGTTCTGCCTCAAGCCGTAGGGCCTTGCGCCGTTCCGCTGTCAGACTCATCATTGTCTCATAGAAGCCGTTGATGGGAGGATTGGTTTCCCAATCCAGAGTGGCGTAAATGTCGTCCGGGTCGTTTGGCTTTTCGGCATTTTCCGGCTTTTCTTCCTTATTACCGTTTACCGGCTTGGCGGCTTCAACGGGTGGAGTAACTTTGACTTGCGGTTTAGGCGTGGACGGCATAGGCTTCGGCTTGCTTTCCTTTTTCGCTGCCTTTTTCTTTTTTACCGGTTCCTCTATGGGCATACCCCAAAGGTCGAGCAGGGTAAGCTGCACGGCTGACGAATGATTGGGTTGGCGCGGCTCAATCTCCGGCTTTTCCTCTATGGGCTGTGCCTGCGGCTTCTCCACTCCCTTGACAGGCTCAATTACAGAAACGGGGGCTATTACAGAAGGTGATACCTTTTCTGTTTTCGGAGCAGGTTGCACTTCCGCAGCCGTGCTTTCCTCCTTTGTCGGATGCAGCCTGTGTCTCTCATACAGTTTCCTGTCAAGTTGTTGCAGTTCTATTTTCAGATGCTCCCGCAAGTCTTCCGCCAGTTGTGCGATGTCCCCACAGTGCAGGAGTTTATAGGCTGGTTTCCCGTACGGGTCGGTACTTCTGATCAAATCCGTGTGTGAAAGCGAGCCGATGCTCCATACATACCCATTTACGGAAGTGCCGATAGGGGTCTGTTCGGTCTGCACGAAGAGTTTTTCGTTGTAATACAGTTCACCATTCTTTCCGCTGTTCTTTTGCAGGATAATCAGGTCGCTGCCCACCTCCGTTCCCGCGTTATCCGTAAAGAGGTTGTTCGGCAGGCGGGCTACGCCCACCAGATTGGCATGGTTCATCATATACTCGCGTATGGGCGCGTTGGTCGGGGCATCCAGTACCCCCTGCGAGGTGATGAACGCCACGATTCCGCCTTCACGCACCGCGTCAAGGTTTTTCAGGAAAAAGTAATTGTGTATCGTCCGTGCCGCCGAGTGCCTTGCAGGATCCTTGCTGCCCGAAAATTCCGGGTCGAACACCGCCACATCGCCAAACGGTATATTGGAGACAGCCAAATCAAAATGGTTCATGAACGGCTTTTCTATCTTCTCGAAGCCCTGTACCCTTACTTTCTGTCCGGGATGCAGGTGCTTCAGTATCTTGCCCGTCATCAGGTCTTTCTCAAAAGCCATGATGTCCGCGTCCGGTCTGTTCTCCAGCACGGCGTCCACGAATGCACCGACACCTGCCGACGGCTCCAGCACCCGGTCGGGACGGATGCCGTGTTCATGCAGCACGTCCGCGATGGTCCCAGTTATCTCCGGCGGGGTATAGAAGGCGGTCAGCACGGACTGCTTCATGGCATCCATATACCGTTTGTACTCCGTCTCGTCTTTTGTGTTCTCCCGCAGCAACCTGTGCAGTTCCACGGTAGGGGCAAACAGTTCGAGGTCGGACTTCGCCCAGTGGACGGCATCCGTCAGTTCCCTTGCAGGGTTGAGTATGCTCTTCAGTCCCCCGAAACCGCAATAACGCTCTAACAAGAGCCGTTCGCGTGCGGTGGGTGTGCGCTGTTCCCTGTCAAGGAGGAATGCCGTCCGTATCGCCTCGATGTTGTCCCGCAGCCTCTGTTTGCGGTTAAACGCCATACTCTTCGACATAGAGGATGACGGCTCCCGTCAGCTCCGTGTAGAGCAGGTCATATTCGGGCGACAGGGCGAAATTGTCATCCGAGAGGTCATAGATGGAGAATACGTTTCCGACAAGTGGCAGCAGCTTCTGGGTAAAGGCTTCACATTTTTCTCCCGGTACTTCACCCGCAAATTCGTTCTCCACGACTTCGCGCAGGATGGCGTGCCTGGAGTAGCGAAGGCCCTCCGTCAGCACCTTCATCGCCAGTTCCTGCGCCCCGTCGACAGGATATCCTTCGAGCCTTGCCCGTTCATACGCTTCGGCGGCACGGTCGGTTCTTTCTCGGATGAAGGCTTCATCGGCTGCCTGTTCAAACTTGTTCGTGGTGAGGTAGTCCAGCAGGTACAGACCGTAATAGGAAAAGTCGGTCCGACCCTCGTTTTTCTTCTTGTTGTTCATTTCTTTGGAATTTAGTGGATTGATAATGATGATAGGGATAATCGTTGGAAAACGAGAAGAAAAAGGCACCCGGTATCCCTCCGAGTGCCACCACTAAATCCAAAGTATGAGTGTAATCCGGTATCGAAGAACAATTCATTACTCTGAACCAGTGGCAAAGTTAAACATTTATTTTCTTCTTTTCGCAGAGGTCGCTTTACTTTTCCTTTCTGGGAACACGAAAACCGTGTTATAGTCCCCGTCAAAGGCGACTACGGCATCAAAACTCTTGCCCTGCTTGCTCTTGAATCCTTTGAGCAGTTTCGTGTGTCCGTCGGTGAGCAGGCTTTTGATTTCATCATCAGAGAGGGTGCGGTTTGCTTTCAGGCGGAACACGGGCAAACCGCACTCCGCGTTGTCGCAGCGGACGACCTTGCCGTAAAACTGCATCGTCCCCGCTCCGCACTTGGGACACTTGCAGCCGGAATCCCTGCGGGCGAACAGCTTGTCGCACGACAGCAGTTCGGAGGTAATTTCCCGTGTATATGCCTCAATCTTCCTGCGGAAGTCATCGGCGGGCAGTTCCCCACGCTCGATGCGTGCCAATTCCTTTTCCCATTCGCCCGTCATGGCGACATCGGCAATACGCATCGCCTTCACGACCGAGTAAAGGGCAAGCCCTTTTTCGGTGGGGACAAGCGACTTCTTGCAGCGTTCCATATAGCCGCGCTTGAAAAGCGTTTCGATGATGGACGCACGGGTGGCGGGCGTGCCGATGCCGCAATCCTTCATAGCCTGCCGCAATGCGTCGTCCTCTATCTCCTTGCCAGCCGTTTCCATCGCGGACAGCAGGGTGGCTTCGGTATGCAGCGGCTTGGGTTTGGTCTTTCCCTCCGTGATGGAGGCGGCTTTCAGTGCCAGCGTGTCGCCTTCCTGCCAACAGGGAATGGCGGCGGTTTCCTCTTGGCTGTTGTTCTCTTCTCCATTCTCCTTGCCATAGACGGCACGCCATCCGGCTTGCCTGATGATGCTGCCTTTTGCCACGAACTCCACTCCGGCACACTCTGCCGTGACGGTGGCAGTGTCCTTGACGCATTTTTCGGAGAAAGCCTCAAGCATGCGCCCGGCTATCATGTGATAGACGGTGCTGTCCTCTTTGGAGAGGAACAGCGGCTTCTCGCCCGTGACGAGCAGGGCATGGTGGTCTGTCACCTTGCCGCCGTCCAGGCTGCGGCGTGTCGGCACGGCTTTCGGCTGCAACTTGCCCTTCCATTCGGGCAGGCTGCCGATGAAGGCAAGCAGCTTGGGGATTTCCGCGAACACGTCTTCGGGAATGTAGCGGCTTCCGGTTCGCGGATAGGTGATGAGCTTCTTCTCATAGAGCTTCTGCGCGATTTCAAGCGTCTGTTCCGCCGTGAAGCCGTGCTTGGCGTTGGCTTCCTTCTGGAGCGTCGTCAGGTCGTACAGGAGCGGTGTTTCCTCCGTCTTCTCCTTGCGTTCGGCTTTCGTGACGGTGGCTGTGCCTGCCGACTTCACCTTATTATACAGTTCCGTCGCGGACTCTTTCTCTTTCCATTTTTCGGAAGAGGAAAACTTCACCGTTCCTTCATCGCAGCCGTCCGTTGCGATATGGAGCTGCCAGAAGGCTTCGGGGGTAAAGCGGCGGTTCTCCCAATAGCGTGCGCACACCATCGCCAACGTGGGTGTCTGCACCCGCCCGACGGAATACGTGCCGTGTCCGGCGGCGATGGAGAGAGCCTGCGTGCCATTGATGCCCACGAGCCAGTCGGATTCGCTCCGCGCTTTGGCGGCGAGGTAGAGGTTGTCATACTTGCTCCCCGCTTCGAGGTTGCGCAGTCCATCGCGGATGGCCTTGTCGGTAAGCGAGCTTATCCAGAGGCGCACGAAAGGGGTGGCGCATCCTATGTAATGGTAGAGGTATCGGAAGATAAGTTCGCCCTCGCGACCGGCATCGGTCGCCACGATGATCTGCTCACTGTCATTGAACAGGCGGGTTATGGTTTTTATTTGTGCCACTACGCCGCTGTCGGGTTTGTAGCCCTTCTCAGCCTTTACCTGACGGGGTATGAGCGTGAAGGAGTCGGGGATGACGGGCAGGTTGTCACGGACAAAGCCGCGTATGCCGTAACCGTCGGGCATGGCAAGCTGGACGAGGTGCCCGAATGCCCATGTCACGGCGTAGCCGCCTCCCTCGAAAGATCCTTCCTCTCTCTTTGTCGCGCCCACGATACGGGCGATCTC
>UMIC01017244.1_pt1 | contig 27240 bp, 36 predicted proteins | sample 1965681 | NCBI WGS metagenome assembly UMIC01 (sample SAMEA4836114, study PRJEB28245) | human gut metagenome | biome: gut microbiome; material: fecal sample | place: Denmark | collected 2008
CATAGAAGAATCTTATTTACAGAAATTTTCTCATACTCTCGAACTATACGCTTTATATCATTACCTTTTTCATCCTTTTCAACCTTTATGACATGAATGGTGTAATATTCACCATACTTCATTTCATTCTTTGCCTGTCTGATCTTTTCAGCCTTCAATGCCCGGTACAATGTTTCACCAAACTTTACAGTTCTGTTTGATGCTGCGGTTTTGGTTGTGCCAAAATACCATGATGACCGCTGTTCTTTCTTACCCTTCTGTTCAACGACTTTTCTAACATCTGCACCAAAGTTACGCTTCACAATCTGTTTGTTGACGCTGATGGTGCGGTTATCGAGGTCTATATCATCCCAAGTCAGAGCAAAAGTTTCAGAGATACGCAAACCAGTATAAAAACCGATCATAAGCGGAATATGATAACGGGAATCAGACGGGAAACGGTCAATGATTCGCTGCCATTCGTCCAAGGTTAAAATGATGCGTTCCCTTGGTGCTTTTTCAACCTTGGGAAATTTGACATACTGCATAGGGTTTGAAGTGATGTAGTGCATTGGTTCAACAGCATAGTTTAGTGCTGCACTGAATACGGACAAAATGCCGATCATGTGACTTTTAGAATTGCCGTTCATTTTCAGTTCAACGGCATATTCCTGTAATATTGCCGGGGTGATTGCTTTCAGGCGGTACACGCCAAACTTGGGAATCAAATGCCCCTGAATGATTCGCAAATAACCGACTTGTGTATTATATTTCAGGTTGGTCTTGCAGTACAGGTCAAACCATTGGTTCAAGTAGTCCGCAACCGTGATTTCAGTGGGTTCAAAGACTGCCCCGGCATTGTTGTATTCGTTCAGAGCCTTGGCAAGTGCTGCTTCTGCTTCTTTCTTGGTGCGAAAACCGCCTTTTTCCTTTCGTTTGCGTTGTCCGTCTACTTTTCCAAGGTCAAAATAATATGACCAAGTAGAACCCCTTTTTCTTGTTCCACCGTTCATAAAGATAAGCACATCCTTTCTAAAAAAATGGTGCATTTAACAAAGGAATGTGCTATACTGTATCTGTCTTGGAAGTATCACATATTCCTTTATATGGTTTATGGGTTACATCTATTAAAACCGTTCCGGCTGCAACTGGAGCGGTTTTTAGCATTATTAAAGATTATTCTGCTTTTTCCATACTTGGAAATTTACAGAATTTTCAATCTCCTTTTGAAATAAATCAAACTCTCCTTCTGTAAAAGTGGTTTTCTTTCCATCTTTTGTTAAATGATATAAATGTGTAGCATCGTCTATAATTTTATTTTGTCCTATCACTTTTCCAGTTTCATCAATAGCATCTTCCATATGAAATTCTTTTATTTCATCATAGTCAATATCTATTACATATCCAAGAGATTTCAAAAATGCGTCAAAAACCTGTAAATCGTGTACTTCTGTTACAAGGTCTTTACCAGTACGCAGCCAAGTTTCACTGACATTGAAACTACTACATATAAGTTTTATATGAGCATCTCGGACACTTCTTGTACCATTTTCAATATTAGAGATGCCAGATTTTGATAAACCGATTGCTTTACCAAATTCTTCTTGTGGCATATGTAGATTTTGTCGCAGTTCTTTTATTCTTTCATTTATTGTACTCAAAAAATTCACCGCCTTTCAAATATATAATACCATAGGGGTTCTAAATGTCAACAAAAGTTTTCAAAAAGTTTTCAAAAGGTGTTGACAAAGTTCTGAAACGAAATTACAATGTATTCAAACAGAATAAGGAAGGAGATGAACAAAATGAAAATCAATAAGCAAAAGTTACAAATTGCAATGGCTAATGCTTGTATGAATATGGATGATTTGGCAGCAATGGCAGAAATTTCAAGGGTTTCAATTACGAAATATCTTTCAGGCTTGCGAAATCCCAAACCAAAGACTGTTGGCAAAATTGCAAAGGCTTTGAATGTACCTGTTGAAAATCTGATTGATTTAGAAGGCGGTGATTAAATGAGATACCGGATTGAATACGCTAATGTTAAATGTTGCAGCTTTGCCAATAGTAGTAAAGATTTAATTGATTGGCTAAAACTTTTGAAGAATGAAACCATCAGTGACATCAGAAAAATTTATAAAAGTGGCGTTACTGATTCGGTTAAGGAAAAATATCAAAAGTATATCAGTAATTAGGTGTTGCAGCACCTAAGAGATGTAACCCAAGATAACCAAACCAAGGAATATATGTTAGAACGTATAGAAAAACAATAGAGAGGTGGTGAAAAAACGTGATAGATTTTGATGAAACGGGACTTTACAAAGGCTTTGTGAAGAATCAGAAGGGAAAGAAATTTCCCGGTAGAAATCCGCAACTTTTAACTTTATCAGAAGTAGATGCTTTTGATGGCTTCAGTGGAATAATGAAACCTAATACAGTACTTATTGATGCGGATGAAGAACCTCATAATGAGATTTTACAGAATATCATAAAGGGGGAAAGATTATCTTGCTATATGACCAATCGGAAAGGTGGCAGAGGTGTTCATGTACTGATGATTAACAGTAATATGTCACTGAAAAAGACTGATAAAGTAATGCTTGCGTGTGGTGTTGTAGTAGATTTTCACCCCGGGTATTCATTACCGGGTGAATGTTTAAAGTTCAATGGTATTGAACGCAATCCAATTTATAATGAACAGCCGTATCAAGAATTACCAAAGTATTTTACACCACTACCAAAATGCAGTATAGATTTTGCAAATATGGGCGAAGGTGACGGTAGAAACAGCACATTGTATGCATATATCTTGTCTTTGCAGAATGCCGGATTTGATGAAAATGATATTAGGGAAACAATCAGGATTATCAATCAGTATGTGCTTGCTGAACCACTGGAAGAAAAAGAACTTGATGTGATTCTAAGGGATGAAGCGTTTAAAAAGTCAGTTTTTTTTCAAAAAAATAAATTCTCACATGATAAATTTGCAGAGCATATCAGAACACAGTGTCATGTGAAGAAAATCAATGGTCAGCTTCACATTTATGAAAGCGGTGTCTATGTACCCGGTTATGATGCGATTGAAAGAGCAATGGTGAAAGAAATTCCTTCCCTGACATCTAATCAAAGAAGTGAAGTGCTGAAATATCTGAATGTGGTGTGTGTTGAGGAAGAAAGAAATGCGGACCTACACCTGATAGCGTTCAAGAATGGAGTGTACAATCTGAACACCGACACTTTAGAGCAGTTCAGTCCACAGCATATTATTACAAATAAAATACCTTGGAACTATAACCCTGATGCAAAATCAGACTTAGTGGATAGTATGCTTGATAGGTTGTCTTGCAATGATAAAGATATACGGTATTCATTGGAAGAGGTTGCCGGGGCGTGTCTGTACAGATCGGCTGCTATTGGCGGTGGTATGGCTGCTATATTGGTAGGCGATAAGCATAACGGGAAAAGTACTTATATACACTTAGTAGAATGTATGCTTGGAAAAAATAATTATTCTGCTGCGGATATGGGTACTCTTGGAAATAGGTTTATTACAATTACGCTATACGATAAGTTAGCAAATATTGGTGATGACATATCAAATGTGTATATTGCAGATACTTCAATCTTTAAAAAATTGGTAACAGGTGAAGAAATTCAAGCAGAGGAAAAAGGAAAATCACCAATTAACTTTGCATCCTATGCAATGCACATCTATTCAGCAAATGACATACCGCACATGAAAGATCCTACCGGGGCAGTGCTTAGAAGATTATTGCTGATTCCCTTAAATGGGAAATTTACAAAAGATACTCCCGGTTATGATCCGCTTATTAGGTACAAACTGGAACAGCCGGAACACATAGAATATTTCATACAGTGTGCTTTGGATGGACTTGCAGACGTCTTAAAAAATAAGTCATTTACAGTTCCGGCAAAGTCAGCACAGCAGAAGGAAAGCTATGAAAGAGAAAACAATCCTATTCTAACCTTCATTGATGAAGTAGGTAAGGAAAGCATCATCAATGAAGCAACTGCTGATGTTTATAAGCGGTATCAGGTATTTTGTGCAGACAATGGTTTTCAGCCGGGAAGTAACCTGACTTTTTCAAAGAGTATCAATCGAACATTGGGAACAAAAATCATAACAGGACATATAGGAACAGGAAACAAAAGAAAGTCAATCAAGATGTTTTCTGAATAGTGGCACTGTATGGCACTGTTAGGCTATTGTTATACGGTACGGTTAGAAAACAGTAAAAAATCAATGTGGCACTGTATGGCACTGTTGTGACAAACTTCTTATATAAGTTTTATATGTGTTGTGTTACATAAGGTGAAAATATAAAAATAATATAGTTTACCCCCTTAAAGAGTGCCAACCGTACCCAAACAGTGACAAGCATAGAGAGAAGGTGAAAAAGTGGAACAATATGAAGCTATTGTTAAGCACCCATACATAGATAGACAAAATAAACATTTTATTCTGCTGAATAATGCAGAACAGGAAACAGTAGAAACATTCATGATTGTATTGGACATTGCTGAAAAGCTATGTACTTGCAGTGATGAAATGTATGAGAAACTGCTGCCGATATTTAAAGAGTTCTATTCATTGGTAGGTGATGTAGATGCAGAAATTAAATTCATCAAAGAACAGAGAAAGGAAATAGGTGATAAGTCATGAAGAAAACTTTAGGAGTAAATACCAACCAGAAAGAAATGGTGTTTGATATTTGTGTAATGCTGAAAGGCAGACCAAGAGAAACACAGCTTGCATATGATTATATTTGTGCGCTTACTGGTAGTAAAAATGCCGGATTTGAAAGAGAAGGTGAAGCTGATGAATAAACAGGACTATGAAAAATTGAATAATCTTGCAATTTCTTTTGATTATATTATGTCTATGATTGAACTTGCTGAATATATGATAGGTGAATTTATATGTGGTGATGTAATAGATGACCAAGAAAGAGCAAAGGAACATATAGATAGAATTTGGGGTTTGCTGAATGGCATGGTTGAACTTTCCCATTTAAGACATGAAGAATTTGAACAGCTATTGAAATCAGTACCCATTACAGAAGAACCCCTTGAATAATCGTAGAGAATAAACAAAGGGTTCTACCACATGATAAACACGTGACCTGAACAATCATAGTTTATCATGTGGTGGTGTATTTAAAAGTTGAAAATAAAGTTAGTATTTAGGGTTTGCTTTTCGCGCGTGCGCGTGAGTATCAAGACATTCAAGACACCCTAAAAAGGTAGATACAGAAGGACGGTGACTGGATGGCACGAATTGATGTAAGGGATTTGAAAGGAAAAATTAAAGATGATGCTGTTCATGTTACCTTGGGTATTGATAACAAAAAGTATGATCTGATGCTTGCATATCAAAATACCGGGTTTGGCAAAAAACGGTTTTTTATATGTCCGTACTGTTCAAAGAATGTTCAGTATTTGTATATTACTGGGAACGGTTTGAAATGCCGGGTGTGCGGTGGTGTGAAATATACAGGCATACAGAACAACACCAAGGGTGGTTATGATGAAATAGCATATAGAATGAAAAAGTATGCTGCTGCACATGATATTCAGTTCAGTTTCCCGTTCAATTACTTGGATTTTGTCCTTGATGGTAGAATGCACCGGGAAAAATTCAGAAATTATGTGACAGTGTTGCAAGCGTTGGAAAACATGAGATTTCAAGGAATTATTTGCAAAACAACATACAGTGCAAAAACGATCAGACAGGTGACCAGTGGAAAACACCCACTATTGCAGAAGTGTAGCCTGATGGAACTGAAAGAATATTTTTATGATTGGGAAACAGGGCAGCAGATCATTGTTCCATCAGTAAAAAGCATATTGAAATAATGGCATTTGGACAAATCGGACACCCTAAAAAGAATAGTTTTCGGACACCGTTATACACACGCACATTCGTATGTGGACGGCATCAGGGTGGCAAATGGTGGTTTTAACTGCTGCCGGATGACTGGAAACATGGGAAAATAGAGGTATTTCATGGTTGTGGTTTCGCAATGGTTACACTGTTGAAACCCTGACAGAAAGGATGATGAAGATGAAAATTAAAGTTACATATGCAGAAAATGAAAAAGAGAAAAAGGCAAAACATGAAGCAATAGTGAAAAAACTTTTCCCTGATGCCAAAGTAAAAGAAACAGCACCAAAAGATGGTTTTTTGCATACTGTTTTAACTATCCCAAAGCCTAAAGAATATACAAAATAAGCTGCATTTATTGACTGCAACCACTAAATATAGTATAATAATATATACAACAGAATAACGGCATGAGTACCGCACTACATGATTTTAACTGTTTTCTTGATGTAGTGTTAGCTTTAATTTTGGATTGTTAAGGCATGGGAATAACTGATTTTTGATTGATTTGGTCAGTTATGCTCATGCCTTTTTTGTTTGATAAATTTAGTCAACTTCGGACGTAAAAAGAAGGGAGAAAATCATGGAAGAAAAAAACATGAATCAGAATGCAGACCCGGCAACCAGTCAGGAAACAGGGGAAAAAACCTTTACACAGGAAGATGTGAACCGTATTGTTCAGGAAAGACTTGCAAAAGAAAAGTCAAAGAATAACGGTGATGCAGATTTTGCAAAAAGGGAACAGGAACTTGCGCAGCGTGAACTTCATATGTCTGCAAAGGAAATGTTATCAGAAAAAGGACTACCTGTACAGTTATTTGATGCTCTGAACTGTAAGGATGAAGAAACATTGAAAAAGAGCATTTCAACAATAGAAACAGTATTTAATGAGTATAAAGCGAATGCAACTAAGTCAATACAATTTAAGAGTTTCACACCGGGTGTACCAACATCCCCAGTAAATGCGGGAGATGGGGATGCAGACGATCTTAATATTAGAAAGGCTATGGGGCTTCGCTGACAAAAAGAAAGGAAGCGTTAAACTATGGCAGTTATCAATTTAGTAACCAAATTTTTACCGTATGTAGATGAAATGTTTACTACGGAAAGTAAAACATCATTACTGACAAATAAAGACTTTGAATTTGATGGTGCAAAGACAGTAAAAGTGTATAAGGTGTCTACGGCTGAAATGTCAGACTATGACAGAGACGGTAGTTCAGGAAATCAGTCAAGATATGGAGTGATTCAGGGATTGGATGCCACAACAGAGGAATTTACACTTAGCAAAGACAGATCATTCACATTTGCAATCGACAAATTGGATGAAAACGAAACAGGCGGTGTATTAAAGGCAAGCACTGCACTTTCAAGACAGTTGCGTGAGAAAGTTATTCCTGAAGTAGATACTCACACTTATTCAAAAATGTGTACTGGTGCGGGAATTAAGCCAACAGCGGTTGAACTTACAAAAGAAAATATTTGCACAGAAATCTTAAAGGCGAATACTGCATTAGATAATGCAGAAGTGCCGGAAAATGGAAGAATTATTGTTGTTACGCCTGACACATATCTTCTGATTAAGCAGTGCAAGGACATTATCATGGAAACAGACATTGGTAATGATTTGAGATTAAAGGGCGTTGTGGCTATGATCGACGGTGCACTAGTTGTAAAAGTTCCGGCTGCAAGATTACCAAAGAAATTTGGTTTTATGGTCGCACACCCTTGTGCAACTGTATCACCGACAAAATTAAGCGAATACAAGGTACATGATGATGCACCAGGTATCAGCGGTTCATTGGTAGAAGGTAGAATTGCCTATGATTCTTTTGTACTTGAGAACAAGGCAAAGGCTATTTACTATCAGGCAACAGTATAATTTTTGATAAAATACCCCGGACTTTTGTGGATAGTCCGGGGTGTATTTGAATATGGGAAATGTTGCACTCTTATTTGAACGGAAAGGAAATACAGAATATGAATAAATTCTATGAAACAGAACAGCCGGATTTAGTAACTGTGATAAGCGGTGAATTTCGTTTATATCGCAATGGTCAGCGATTGGCGGTATCAAAACCACAGTTCACAGACAATGACGGTCAGAAGCGCATAGGTAAGACCGTCAGCATTGATTTGGCAGCCAATAAAGGAAATCAGGAACTGATTAGACTGCTTCAAAGTACGATTGAAATATTACAGGCAGACAATTCAGCACAGGACAACAAATAATTGTTATATGGCGGTTATATGAGGTCAGAAAGGGCAAAGAAATGATGAAAACAGTACGTCATAACAGGAAGGAAATAAAACACATTGAAAACTGCATAACAGAAAATACAGTGAAAAAACAGGTCAAGGTGAACAACTATCTTTTCATGGATAATCAGGAACGGTTTGAAAATGTGTGCCTTGGGTATTCAATTCAGGCTGAACGGCTAATGAAGGTAATACAGAAGGACACCGCTGGAAAGATCACAAAGGACTGGGTGACACCTGAAAGAAAGATGACCATTGAACAAAGTTCAGTCATCATGGAAACAATTCAATTTCAACTGCTGAAACTGAAACAGGCAAGCGGAAAATATCAGAAGCACATCAAAAATTCTGTTTACTGTCAGCAGTTATTAAGACCATATATCAGTAAATTACAGAAGATCATTGCAGAAGTAGATGCGCTGATCGGAACAGGGGACAAGCATGAACGGGAACATTGAAGTTGTGAATGAAAATCTTTGGTGTGTCAACCAGTACCATGTTCAAGCCGGATTCATCAAAGAACTGACCCTATTGCCGGGAACTACCCCGGACAAGGAAATCTTTCTGACAGATCAGGGGATTTTGGTGTTGAATACCGCTGCCCCGGCGTATGAGATCACAAGAAAAATGCTGTTGCGTGTCATGGGGCATACAGATGAACAACTGGAATATGCACAACAGAAAATGCAGAAGGTGGAAAAGCCTGATGCGTATGTAAAAATGTATCTTAATGTGTTGGAGTGGGAAATAAAAAGACGGTGTGTAAAGGCTGAATATACAGAAAGCCAACCCAAGCCGACACTTTTAGATAAATTCAAAAATAAAGCAAAGAAATTTTTAGAAAGAAGGTGAATGAATGTCATCCATTCAAACAGGTATTGAATTACAAGATAATTTTTCAGGTGTTATGTATGGAATTATCAATTCCGTAAACATGATGATTGCATCCGTTGAGGATATGCAGCAGAGCATGAACGCAGACATTGACACAAGCAGTCTGCAAGGTGCAAGGGATGAAATCAATCAGGTGACTGCTGCCCTTGATGAAATGAATGCAGCAAGCAACCAAACCGCACCTGATATTGCACCGCCTGTTGTGGATGGGGGAAACGGTCAGGTTATAAACGTGGATGTAAACCCGGTACTTCCTGACCCTTTGGTTGAAAATCCTGAACCAATCAGACCTGAAATTCAGCCAAACGCACCCCCTGACCCTATCAACGTACCGATTCAGTGGGAATCTGACAACTTGGATGTATTCACAGGAACAGGTGTTGAACGATTTCAGCAAGAAGTTCAGAGTGCAAACGATATGTTGAACACACTGAACACCACACAGGCAAGGATTTCACAGACCGCACAGGGAATGGATATACTGCCGGATGCAGCAGTTCAGGATATGAACACCATGCAACAGCGGTTATCTGCAATTCAGCAGCGGATTCAGCAGATTGAGAACAACCCGGTAAATGTTGGGGCAGACAATGCAAATGCAGAACTGGAACAGTTGCGTATGCAGTTGAATCAGGCTATTCAGGAACAAAATTCACTGAATCAGGCAATGCAGAATATGGATGTTTCTGCTGCCAATGATGCCTATTTGCGTTTGTCACAGACTGTTGGCAACACAGAAAGGTACATCCGTGACAATGTGGATGAACAGGGGCGTTTCAATCAGGAAATTTCAGCCGGAACGCAACAGGCAAATGAACTGACCAATACCATCAAACGGGCAGTTGCAGCCTATGTCAGTATTCAGTCAGTTGGGAAAGCACTGAACATTTCAGATGAATTAGCAACAACAACTGCAAGATTGGATTTGATGAATGACAATCTGCAATCCACACAGGAACTGACCAACATGGTATATGCAGCAGCACAGGACGCAAGAGGTTCATTTGGGGATATGGCATCTAATGTTGCTAAACTTGGAACACTTGCGGGTGATGCGTTCAGCAGTTCAGCAGAAATAGTTGCATTTGCCAATCAGTTGAATAAGCAGATGAAGTTGTCAGGAGCATCAACAGAGGAAGCAAGTTCTGCAATGTTGCAGCTTACACAGTCTTTAGCAAAAGGAACATTGAACGGTGATGAACTTACTTCTGTCATGGAAAACGGTTCAATGGTAATTCAGACTATTGCCGATTATATGGGTGTTACGCAAGGTGAAATTAAAGACCTTGCAGCAGATGGTCAGGTTACCTCTGATATTATCATTGCAGCAATGCTTGGAGCAGCAGACGAAACCAATGCAGCATTTGCAACGTTACCGCTAACATGGTCAGATATTTGGCAAAATATAAAAAATGCAGCATTAGTTGCGTTTCAACCTGTATTGCAAAGAATAAATGACTTTGCAAATAGTACAGTTGTTCAAAATTTTGCTAATGGTGTGATTGAAGCAATGGCAGTCATTTCAAATGTTGTACTGAATATTTTTGACTTGATCGGAACTGTTGGCGGGTTCATTGCAGATAACTGGTCTATTATCAGTCCGATCATCTACGGTGTCATTGGTGCATTGGCAGTATATGCAGCATACCTTGGCATTGTAAAGGCTATTGAACTTGCATCCGCAGCAGCAAGCATGATTCATTCATTGGCAATGTCAGCCAAGATTGCAGTTATGGCAGCAGTCACCGGGCAGACAATGGCTGCAACTGCTGCACAGATGGGTTATAACGGTGCATTGTATGCGTGTCCTGTTGTTTGGATTATCGTGCTGATTATTGCATTGATTGCGGTAATTATGGCGGTATGTTCAGCAATAGCCAAGATGACAGGTATTGCCAATTCAGGGTTCGGTGTGATTACTGGTGGTGTGAACGTGGTGATTCAGTTCTTCAAGAACTTGGGTCTGACCGTGGCAAACATTGCCTTGGGTATTGGAAACGCCATTGCAGCACTTGCATCCAATATGATGACGGCATTTCATAATGCAATCTGTTCTGTTCAGTCATGGTTTTACAACCTGTTAAGCACGGCACTTTCAGTCATTGAAGGTATTTGTTCAGCACTGAATAAGTTACCGTTTGTTGAATTTGACTATTCAGGTATTTCATCCGCAGCGGATGACTATGCAGCCAAAGCAAGTGAAGCAGCCGGAAACAAAGAAGATTACCAGTCAATCAGTGATGCGTTCAATGAAGGTTTTACAACCTTTGATGCATTTCAGGACGGTTGGGCATCAGATGCGTTCAATGCGGGTGCAGCATGGGGTGATGGTGTTGCTGATAAGGTTTCAAACTTTAGTTTATCAGACTTGTTTGGTAAAACGGAAGTACCTGACCCGGCATCATATGCGGATGGTTTCAATGATGCAATAGCAAATTCAGGCGTGGGTGACAGCATTGGAAACATTGACGATAACACAGGTAAAATCAAGGATTCTTTGGAAGTATCAGAGGATGAATTGAAGTATTTGCGTGATATTGCAGAACAAGAAGCAATTAACAGATTCACAACCGCTGAAATCAATGTTGATATGTCAGGTATGCAGAACACCGTGAACAGCGGTGATGACATTGATGGTTTTATGACCAAACTGACAGATTCAGTCAATGAAGCGGTAGACAATATGACGGAAGGGGTGCATGAATAACCCCAACAGTGCAAAAGTCCTTGGTGAAGATCAGGGACTTTTGTTTTATCCTGAAAGATGGTACACTACTGAGTGAAATACATGGAAAATGTAATTGATAAAGCATTAGGAAGGTGATGTTTGTATGATTCCTGTAAAAAGAAATATGACCCAAGAGGAACAAAAGCAGTTTCACATGGAAATGTACAAGAATGAAAAAGAAGGCTTGATTGCTTTCTTCCATGAACAGAAATATGATGAAAAGCATCTGAATGAATTTTTGATAAATTCTTTGAAACAGGATTTTGAAGAAGAACTGAAAGAAGATGGTTTGTTATAAAGCACGGTCAAATAGCCGTGCTTTTTTCATACCTTAACAAGTTATCAAGTAATTCAACCAAGCGTTTATATAAGCGTTATATGAATCCCTGATATAATACTTTTACCCTGTCCTATGGGGAAAAGTATTATTTTGGAGGTTTCAGAAGATGAAGAAAAAGAAGATCATGGTTAGTATGCTTGTGGTGTGCCTGTTATGTGTGAACTTGTTGAGCATGGTAGTCAAGGCAGAAACAACACCAACGATTCATTCAGTATCAGATTGGTATGATTTTAAGGATGCAGTACAGTATTCACAGGATGGTGATATAATTGTTGTTCATGGTGAAATTGATTTAGGTACTGATGTCAAAATCGGCAGCAGTTCCAAGCATTTGACCATAAAGAGAGGTTCAGCAGATAGCCGTATTGTTTTTGAATACATCAATGAAGCGGTGACGAATATAACATTTGACGGTGGTGGGATTGCTTCATCCTATTCTTGGATAACAAGCAAGTATGAAACAACTTTCACAAATTGCACGTTCAATGATTTTGGAAATAGTGAAAACTATTCAAGTAGCGGGAGTGTTGGCGGTGCGGTAAAAATTCAGTCAGGTTCATGTGTGTTCAATGATTGTACTTTTGAAAACAGTTATGCCCTTGCGGGTGGTGCTATTGAAATACAAGGGGGTTCACAGGTTGAAATCAATAACTGCAATATAAAAAATTGCGGTGCAGTTACTTGTGGCGGTGCGATTGATAACAGTTCATATGCTGCAACCTGTACGATAACAGGCGGGATAATAACAGGGAACAGGGCAAATGATTTTGGCGGTGGTGTATCTAATGCCGGAAATACAACTATTACAGGAACAAAAGTATATGCAAACAGTGCAGTGAATGGCGGTGCTGATGTAGCAACCACAATTTCAGGAGTGACAACGCTAACAGATACAGTTGAACAACTTAATGAACTGTTCAGTACAGACAACCTTGAAGTTACCGGGTGGGTCTGTGATTATGATTTTGATGAAAATATTTATATTCCTGATGTAGACCCGACAAAGGAAAATGCGCTGCTGAAAATGGAATATTCAGAAAAGCAGCCGGAAACACCTAAACCAACAGACCCGGTTGACCCGTCAAAGCCTTCCGAACCATCAACTAACCCGTCAACAGATCCATCAACACCAACAGACGCGGAAAAGCCGGATGAAACCGAACCCGGAACAGAACCAAGTGAAACACCTGAACCGACACAGCCGGGGAAAGAAGAACTTGATGGTAAAACAGATCAATCAAAATCTGATGATGCAGTCAATACGGGAAATTCAGGCAATACAACAACGGACACTACAAACACCAATACAAGCACTGTAAGCAGTGGGGACACAGTGAATAGCACCACAACCAATACTACAACCGATAATTCAAGCAGCCGGGTTGATAATTCAAAGGTAAATAGCACAGGTGACACCAGTACAACCACAACGACAAATACAACGAACAACTATTATCAGACAGCAACCGGGGACACATCACAGCCTGTTATTCAGGATAGCACCCCGCAGCATGAAAACAATACATATATTGTCTATCCAAACAGCAATGAAATGGCTGCAAGTTCTGCCGGAATGGATGAAACGGTCAAGATTTCTGACCCGGTGCAGAATCTGAACATTGATGCAAAGGGTGTTGACTGTAAGATTGAAGTGGTGGATGGAAAATACAACATCAGCATCAATGCCGATCAACAGCAGACAGCGGTGGATGATTCTATAAAAGATAACAGTATGGATTGGTTGCAGATCATTCAAGTAGTGTTGTTGGTTGCCATTCTTATATGCCTTGTCAGAAAGCCTAAAGAACGCTAATGATAAAATATAGGGGTGTGGGGTAGAAATGCCCTATATAACGCTTATATGAGTTGTCAGCGGTATTGTAGCATGGTAAAATACAGGTGGTATGAAGGAATAAGCAAGGTCAAGGGTTCAGCGGTGGCAGTGCCACCATATTGCCACCGCCCCACAAGATACGCAGAGAACGGAAAAGATTTCTAATTCTGAACTTTTTGAAAAAGCCTGATTTTACAAGGCTTACAAGGTCTTTAGAGATACGCAGAGAGATAGAAAAAACGGTGTTTCAACAGACTGGGCATGTGGAGACGGTTGTTCTTTTGTCCAAACTAAAGTCGGCCAAATCTATTGAGGTTAAAATTGAGCTTGATGAGATGGATTTGACAATTGCAGAAAGTAAAGCGACTTATGATAAGATAAAGCAGTATGTGCTTGATAAAACAGGGCTTAAAGTATCACAGTTATATATTGCGCAGGTTAAAAGGAAGCACGGTTTGATTGAGAGAATTAACTATAATGTTGGTGATGGAAAAGCTAAAGTTCCACAAGTACCATTGGAAAAAGAAGAAGCGATTGAAGATGCGCTAAGGCATTTTAAGATGATTTGATGAAAGCAAATATAGAAGCAGGTATTCCGTGATGATGTGGAGTACCTGCTTTTGCTATAGAGCCTTTATTTGATATATTCCATTATGTCTCCGGGTTGACAATCTAAAAATGCACATATCTTGCAAAGGACATCTGTTGTAACGCTTTCCCCTTTTGAGAGTTTGGCAAGCGTGGGAGCAGAAATCACTTCTAATAAATCAGTTTTTTTCATATCACGGCGTGAAAGCAAATCGAACAGCTTATAATACCGCATCATTATATCACCACCTTTGTTTGCATAAGCATATTTTAACATAAAATTAGTATGAACGAAAGTAATTTTAGTAAATACTAATATTGGCGTTGACAAGAATATTAACATATGCTAATATAAAATAAGCAAATACGAAATAAATATAATCAAGTGCTGAAAAATATATTATTGAAAATTTGTAAAACCATTTATGGATGGTGAAATATATTTCTGCAATTAAAGCAACCGCACTGGGAGGTGTGAAGGTCCGAAGTCCTTATAAATGCTGACGGGTTGCAACTGGGCGTTGTAATATTGGTTGACAAGTTTCGGCCGGGTTTAATGTGAACCGGGCGCTGTGGGAGAGTTAAACCTGTGTTTTTGTACCACGGCTATAAATCAGTTTTGCTTACTAAAAGACAGGGACCTTACAACGCCAAATCTGCTGCAATAGTTAATCTTGAACAAGTCTATTTTACAGTATTGCTCTATACATATAGAATCCAATCTAATGTATTTTAAATCGTATGTTTATCTGGTTCATAGATGTTTTTGAACTAAATCCCGTGCTGTACTGTAAATTTCATAAAGGATGGTAGATAATATGAGAAAAGAAAATAGAAAGCTAAAAGTCTGCGAACAGTCCGGATATAAGTATAAGCCTACACCAATGCTTATGTTAAAAGGCGCATGGCTGGAAGAATGGGGATTTACACCCGATATGCCAGTATCTGTTCAGTGTGAAGAGGGAAGGCTGGTTATTACGCCAATGGAGACAGCAAATTTTATTGATACCTTTGAAGAACTGCAACTGTCAGGTAAAGTGGCAGAGGGGAAAGGAGTGTATTGATTTATGGGTAAGATATATATGATTGGTTCGCAGAAAGGTGGCGTGGGTAAGACCACGACCACATTAAATCTGGCATACTCCCTGCAAAAGCTGGGTAAGAAAGTGCTGGCGGTAGATTTTGACAGCCAGGCCAATTTGACTACGTGTTTTGGGATTGAGAATACTGGGGAGTTGGAACATACCATCGGGCATCTGATGATGGCGGTGATTGATGATACAAAGCTGCCAGCTCCCAAAAGGTACATAAGAGAGAAGGATGGGGTGGATTTCATTCCTGCATCCATTTATTTATCAGTTGTGGATGCAAAATTGAGATTGGAAATGGGAGCAGAGAAAATGCTGTCCGGCATTTTGGAGCCGTTGCGTGGGAGATACGATTATATTCTGATTGATACCTGTCCGTCATTGGGTACGCTGACCATCAATGCTTTGGCGGCGGCAAACGAGGTGATTATCACGGTGAATCCACAGCTTCTTGCTATGATGGGAATGCAGGATTTTATCAGGACGGTCATGAAGATTAAGCGAAGAATCAATCCTGACCTGGGAATTGCCGGAATCCTGCTGACCATGTGTGAGTCCAGGACGAAGTTATGCAAAGTGCTGACCGAGCAGGTAAGGCGGAATAAATGGCTATGGCAGTCAGGTGGGGGATGCCAGTACCTTTTTGCAGCTAAAAAGCATCCGGCTGGACAGCTTATCCCAGGCAAAGCAGATGGTATTATTTGAGGCGGTAGAAGTGGATTATGAGAACAACCTGCTGTATTCCATCACATATCAGGATACCGGAGTCCGTATCCGTAAGGTGCAGATTCCTATTTTCAGCCTGGGACTGAATGAGAAACTGGATGATACAACTTATACGGTTCTGGATGACCAGGTGGTTCAGACCAGTACGTTTCAGTTCCTGGGTGATTATACGCCGTATGGGGAGTTCTTGGATGGCAGAGATGGGTATTGGTACGGTTTTTCTAATGAAGGGAACTCCTCTGGCAGTGCGACCATGGTATGAAGGTCAAATACTATCCATGATGGAACTGGTAAAAGATGATTTTGCCGGGTATAAAGAAAAGGAATTTTTAGAAGCAGTATATAGTGCCATCAGCAATGATGAAGCAATTATGGAAGAAAAAGATGGTAGAATTGCAGGAATGCTTATGTGTTCAAGGGGAGAAAAAGAATTGTCTTTTCTTGCCGTACATCCTGAGTATCGAAAGAAAGGTGTTGCTAAAAGATTGATTGAGAAAATGACGGAGTGGTTTACTGTGGGAGATATTATTTCCGTCGTTACATTCCAAGACGGCGACCCAAAAGGGATACCTGCCAGGGCGTGCTATCATGCATGTGGATTTGCAGATGATGAAAAATTGACTGTATTTGAGTATCCCTGCCAGAAGATGGTTTTTAGGATTTTACATTAATGTGATGGGGAAATCTGAGAGCATTGGAGCTGCTTGAATGATACCCAAAGCACAGTTTAAAAGGTGAGTATTATGGAGAAGAAAAAGCTTGTAAAATATTTTTATGAGGTAATTGTTTCAAATAATTTACTGGATGAGCTTTCCCAATATATTTCGGAGGATTGCGTACTGAAAGTTGGAGAAAAAATGGTACCGCTTGGATTAGACGGTATGAGACAGCATTTAGCCGAGGTAAAAAAGACTTATCCGGATTACACTATGAACATTATTAAGCAGTATGCAGATGGCGATTATGTTATCTCTGAATTTATTATGCAGGGGACTCATAAGGGAGAGTTTATTGGTATTAAACCAACGAATAAGAAACTCACTATTACAGGGGTTGATATTGATAAAGTAGTGGATGGAAAAATTGTTGAACACGGAGGCGCAACAAATACTTTTGACACTTTTTTTGAAAACAATTTAATCAGGCCGGTGTAGTATCTAATTTACTGTATTTTTAATAATAAGCCTCTATTAAAGCACGAGTCAGAGAACGGCTGGTGCTTTTTGTGTGCCCGATAACCGAGGGCCGTCTATGAGTTTGGGAATGGAGATACGATTGCGCAGGATGATAGAATTAAAATATAAATGTATCAAAAGCGTGTGTCTTTATTTAATAATTAGTGCTAAGATATATATGAAAGCCCCAGCACCTTTAATTATCGCCGGAATAGAGATTTTAGAAAAAATAGGTTATATAATACCTCAGTATTGTTAAAAAACGTCCGGTTATTATGAAAGGCGGACATCAAAAAAGGAAATACGGGACAACTTTTAAGGGAAAAATCATAGCGCAGGCGCGGATGACTCTGACAGATAACGATGCTCTAATAGATATAATGTGATATGATAGCATACGGGAATCCTTGCCGTTTTGTTAGAGAAAATAAATAGATTTCAAATTATTTGAATTTCCGGAGGTAGGAGTTTGGATTTAGTTTATATCAATCAAATGTTAAGCAGAGAGAGTTTATATTGGGGTTCCTGCTGTTACGAAGATGTAGAATTAAAATTTGATGTTACGCCACATGAATATCTCGAATTTATGGAGGAGGATTTAAAGGGAGAAGATAAGTCATACATTTCCGGCCGGCAGCATGGATGGAGCAAATCATGCTCTCCTACATCGTCAAACATAACCTCCATCATGGGATGGTATAGATTTGTATAAATAATATCACCAACATTTATTTTCAGGGACTCGTTACAGTCAATCGTCACTCCTGCTGAAAGAAATTCATTCTCATTTCCGTCCGCTTCAGCGAAAAAATCCACTACTTGACCGCCTTCAATATCGATCACTGTGATGCTTTGGCCCTGCTTAACATCAATTTTCATTCCTGAACATGCCGAAATGATATACTCTTTACTCATATTTTTACTCTCCTCAAATTCCGATTTAGCTAATTATACAATATTTCAGGACAGAAATATAGCAGTGCAAATTTATTCTTGAAAAGTATATGGCATCAAAAAGAGATAGGAGAAGGATGATATAAATGATCTAATTTCGCGAAAAATCTGAAATATTTCTTACAATGTTCTCTATAAATTCAGAATTATTAAGAAATTTTTTATTGGATATGAATGGCAAATCGTATATACTTTACTTGCAAGTAAATAAATGCTCTGCACGGCTTAAAGGGCCGGCGGGTATTAACCATGAAAAGGAGAAGAGAATATTGAGAAAATATCGTTTATATGCAGCAGGAATTTGTACGGTTTTGGCGCTTGGCATAGGCGGCTGCGCATCCAATGGGGCATCCGCTGCCACGGAAACCCGTCAGGAGAGCCAGGAGGCATCCAAAGAGGAGACAACAGAAGCTGACACTGCGGCGGAGTCAGCGGCGGATAACGTTGAGGATATGAACGGGCAGGATGCACTTCAGTCCCTCCGTATCTACGGGCCGGTAACAAAGCAGGAGGATGGCAGGCTGTCCATTGACAACCAGTCGGATATGAGTATCAGCGGAGAGATCATCCTCAATGTTTCTGAGGAGTATACTTACATCCTCGATGCTGTAACCGGACTTCCGCTTAAGGAAGAGGATATTAAGGATGGGGATACCATCTATGTATACATCGGGCCGGCCATGACCATGAGCCTCCCTCCAATGACAAATGCAGACGTGATTTTTGCCAACATACCCGCTGATGCGAAGGTACCGGACTATATAGAAGTGCAGTCCCTGGTTACGGATGCAGCCACTTCAAAGTCCGTCCTGACAGCGGCAGACGGCACAGAGTACACGGTGGAATCCGATTGCAACATATTTCCATATCTCACGAGGAACATTGTGACACTGGATGACCTGACACAGGGCAGAAAATGTGTCGTATGGTCGGATGAGGACAACGCGGCTCTGCAGATTATGGTTTTTGCAGAATAAAGTCCAGACAGCTTCCATGAGCTGAATCAAACTTAACTTTTCAGGCCCCTGGCCGTCGGAACGTATGCCGTATCCGATAGCCAGGGGTCTTATTTGACGGTGACCTGTGCGCGCAGCGTGCAGGTTATCGTTGTTTCAATAGAAGGATTTGTACAATTTTAAATATTTCTCTTGACAATCCGTCCGGATAACAGTATTATAAAGATACAACAACTGTATTTGAAAAAGTTACAGATAAAAACGAAGATAAATTCAGGAAAGTTAAGGAAGGAGACAGGATTATGGCAGTACAGGAGATTAAAAATAATTTTGAAGAGACGGTATTAAAGGCAAAGGGGCCGGTTATTGTGGATTTCTGGGCGCCATGGTGCGGTTATTGCCGACGCCTTTCCCCGGCGATTGAACGCATGTCGGAAGAATATGGTGAGACGGTTAAGATGGTGAAGCTTGATATAGACGAGGAACCTGAACTTGCTGAGAAGTATGACATAGACACGATACCTTCCCTGCTTCTGTTCCGTGACGGCGAACTGGTCAGCTCTGTTGTCAACCCGGGTTCACAGGATGCAGTTGAAGACTGGCTCAGAGAAAACGGCGCCTTATAGGATTGTAAGGCAGGAATGGTACAAAGGAGGTACATGATGAAACAGACATCCTATGATGTTGCGGTTATCGGCGGCGGGCCGGGCGGCTATGCCGCAGCTCTCTACTGTGCGAGAAGCGGGTTTTCGGTGATTGTGCTGGAACAGCTTTCTCCGGGAGGACAGATGGCAACCACCGGACAGGTGGATAATTATCCCGGTTTTGAGGAGGGGATTGACGGCTTTGAACTGGGAGAGAAGATGCAGAAAGGAGCCGAACGTTTCGGTGCGGAGACTGCGTTTGTCAGCGTCAAATCGGCAGAACTGACCGGTGATATTAAAAAAATCACCACCTCAAAGGGAGAGATCGAGGCCAGAGCGGTGATACTTGCAACCGGAGCTTCTCCACGGGAATTGGGGCTGCAGAGGGAGAAAGAGCTGCGCGGACGGGGAGTCGCTTACTGTGCCACCTGCGACGGAATGAGATACCGCGACAAAACGGTAGTCGTTGTGGGAGGCGGCAACAGTGCGGCGGCGGACGCCCTCTATTTGGCTAAAATCTGCAAAAAGGTATATCTGGTTCACCGGCGCGACAGCCTGCGGGCCTCTAAAATCTATATGGACCCATTGATAGACAGCGGGATAGAATTTGTCTGGAACAGCCGTGTGACAGAGATACACGGCGATAAGAAAGTTACGGGCGTTACCGTGGCATCTTTAGACGGTCCGGCGAAGGAGATTTCCTGTGAGGCCGTATTCGTTGCAGTCGGCCGGATTCCTGATACGGAGCTGTTCCGGGGCCAGGTCGACCTCGATGGGACTGGTTACATCATAGCTGATGAGACGACGAAGACGAATCTCCCGGGCGTTTTTGCCGTTGGCGATGTCCGCACGAAACCGCTGCGTCAAATTGTTACGGCTGCCGCCGACGGTGCAGTCGCTTCACGGTTTATCGAAGAGTATTTTGCCTGATTCAGTGATGGAAGGTCTGAAATAGAGAACGCTTCCCACCGTTTTTGCCGGGAGCGAAAACGGCCTGCTCTCCCAATGAAGATATCGGCTTAGCGGCTGTGCATCCGGCTCTGATTATTTAACTTAGGTGGATTCTTATATAATTTAATTTTACCGGCATCATGGAGTACCGTCAAAACATAAGCGGTAATCGGGAAGAAAATCATTCCCAAAACTCCCAGGAGCCTGCCGCCGATTAAAACGGCAAGAAGTACCACAATAGGGTTAATACCAAGTTGTGATCCTAAAATTTTCGGCTCTAATATATTACGCATGATAGTAATTATGATGTAGAGTATAAGCAATCCACCGGCCAGAGCATAGTTTCCGCTTAACAGCTCAATAATTATCCAAGGTATCATAATGCCGCCGGTACCGAAAACAGGCAGTGCATCAAATATTGCAATTCCCAGGGCCATTCCAATGGGATTGCTTCCTTTTATGATACTAAGCCCTATTGCCAGTTCAATGAATGTAATGAACATCAGGATTAATGTTGCCTTGAAATATTTCACTACAGAGTTTTTTAATAAGGGTTTGATGTCTGCACCAAATGTACGAATTTTATCAGGCAGCTGGCATTTCAAGAAAGCAACGACTGTATCATACTGAACAGTGATAAAATACGAAAGTAATATGGTCATTAAAACAGACAAAATGCTGGAAGTAAACCCACTAATCACATTGCCTGCAAAGGTAAGTCCATATTGTGAAATTGCAGATACGATCTTTTCTATCCATGTCATTATACTCATTTGCAGCTCTGCCATATCCGGGCGGAATTCATTAGGAATAATGGAGAATATCTGCTCAATGGAGTTACCCAGAGAGCCAAGAGCGGGCACGATAGTATCTTTATAATAGTCGGGGAAACTTTGAAATAAATCTCCAAACAAATTTGTAACTTCTGCTATACCAAAGATAAGGATACAAAACAGCAGCAGATAAAATAGGAATAGTACGATTGCTGATAATCCTTTCTTTTTTAGTCCCAGTTTTCCGCTTAACAATCTGGTAATCGGCTGTAATATAGCGGAAAGAAAGAGAGCAATCCAAAAAGGCATAAGCAATCCTGCGGTTAAAATAGTCAGCAGCACAAGCATGGCAGCAATAAGAATGTAAGCGGTATTTATGACAAAGCATTTACGCTGTATAATTTTTTCTGGCATATCAGACCTCCTTGTTCGTTTTATTTGAACAAATATCATTGATGGAGCCGATTGTCCCAAGTATTTGCAGTTAATCGGCTCCATATAGTGTGTTTGAGATTATTTACCTTATATGCACTTTATAAGTGCCTTTGGGAGCAACTCTTGGCATGGTTTCTTTCCTGCCCGACTTGCTTTCAGCAGCAACATAATATTCGATTGTATCGCCGGGTTTTCCCATCAGACTTCCGAGGAAAAGTTCTCTGTCATTTGTTGTTTCAAGCGGTTGGCAGTTCCATTCCGTTCCCCCTGCTTCCCGATAATATAATTTCAGACTTCCTTCAATCAATCCGGCTTTGCTGTAATCAACAATATTAACATGAATATCTAATACCTGATTAGCAGGTTCTTCCTCCTCTAATCTTCTGACAGCAATATAAAGCATATTTTCGTCCCATACCGCTCTTGTCCGGCAATGTGCTACATCTTCTGTACCCCAGCCAGTTCTTGTATACCCGGTTCGATTAGTAATGACTGCAGGTTCTTTTGCAAACTCAAAGTCAAATCCTTTTATTTCATATCCGGGTAATACATCCTGCCATTGCTACAAGGTAATCTTATCCTGTGGAATGCCATACATTGGAACATATACCGAGTTATTCAAGATAACCGAATTAACATAAGCAGTCAGATCATCATGTCCCTCGTTGAAAGGGACAATATCCAAACGGAAAATCTTAAATGGCCGGCCATAGCGGGTCCTTGATTTACGGATTTCTTTATCCAGGAGATCTTCATACCGCTGGTACAGCTTGTGATTTTTAGGGGGCCTGCTGACCAACAAAGTTTCTTCATCAATCATTTTCAAATAGCAGTCAATATGCTGCAGGCCATAATCACCAAAATTAGAAAATATGGAGTAGTCCCCCATGCCCGTATCTCTTGCCACATTTGCATAAAACTGCTCTTCCGATATTCCCTTAGCACGGTTTTCTGTCAAGATGACTTGCATCGACATCATTTTATTAAAACCGTCTGACATGATATTCCCGCCTGTCAGAGCATAGGGCAATTTTTTAAATGGCTGCCCGATTTGTTCTGCAATCATTGGCTGTGCCTTATTTTCCTCCTGCTCATAGGAGTTTGGTGACAACGGTTGATTTTGTCCATCAAACATGACTTCAGGGTTCTCATACGCTACAAAAGGGGTAGACATTTGGTATTCTGCACCAGCAAGATGGAAGTTCCTGCTTTCATCAAAAATCGGGTGCATTCCCCAATCTCTTACCCAGGGGGCATCAAACCCCTGGGGGCCTTGGCAGAATGTAACGTTGCGAATGTTTCCGCCCCATTCCGTCAAATATTTTTTTGCATTATTTTCTTCATCCTGGCCGGGGACACACAGATAGACATGGTAATTCTGTGTTAAATCTACTATATAAGCGTGTGGAAGAAATGCTGGCCAGGCAATCATAACTCCCTTAATCGGTTCCCATTCTGCGGCTAATCTTTTTTTCATTTAAATCATTTCTCCATCTTTTATGTTTAGTTATTTCAATTATGTTTGGTTATTTCAATTCATTCGGACCAATACAAACGGTGTCTTCCTGATTTTCAATTTATCCAAAAGTATCCGAAAGCTGTCTGCATCCAGTTCTTCATCCGCACATAACACTTCCATTATTAAATCATTATAATCCAGGTAATAACCTGTTTCATGATAGCCATTGCAAAGATAAAAGCTTTTACGTGCTTTACGCTGCTCAATGTTTTCCGCTTCATCATCTATAGCTTCCATATCTAAGACAATCTGATAACCGGCATATTGTTTTTTCATCAAGGCCAACGCTTTGCTGCCATAGCCCCTGGAGCGTTTGGAACTGTCAATCGCCAGGAAGAATACATAGGCAGTGGGTTTACGGACAGACAGTGCATAAAAGCCGACAAAGGTACTATCATCATAAACAGCAGTCACTTCAATTATCCGTCTGGAAATTAACTGCATCATTTCATCGATTTCCATGCGTTCCTCTGCTGGAAACGCTTCATTATTTAAACGTTCAAGAGCATTTATATCTTCAAAATCTGAAGTAACGGTTTTAATCAGTAAATTCATATTTACACCTCAATTTAGTAATGATATTTTTTTTGCTTGCCAATTAAGAACAATGCGGTAACAATCGCTGCCATGAATTCCGCCCCAACAATCGAGAACCAAATACCGTCCAGCTGCCAAATCAATGGGAATATAAGCACAGATGCAACCTGGAATACCAGGATACGCATAAAAGCAATAAGGGCAGATACTACTCCGTCGTTTAACGCAGTGAAAAAGCTGGAACCCCAAACACCAAATCCGGAGAACAGGAATGAAAAAGAGTAAATCATAAAAGCTCTCTGCGTCATATCCATCAATCCCTGGTCGTAGCCGACAAAAAGCATTGCAATGGGTTTTGACAGCAGTTCCCCTGCCGCAAACATAGCAACAGCAAAGGCGATTATGATAAAGATGCTCTTTTTCCGCAAACTTGATAACTCGTTATGGTTTTTCGCACCATAATGATAACTGATAACTGGAGCTGTCCCTACGGAATATCCAATGAACACAGCTTGAAAGAGTAACGCAACATATAGCAAAACTCCATATGATGCAACGCCGTCTTCTCCGGCATATTTCAGTAATTGTGCATTATAAAGCATACTGACAACAGAGGTAGAAATATTGGTCATCAATTCAGAAGAACCGTTAGAAGCCGTTTTCAACAAAACCGATCCATCAAATTTCGTTTTAGTAAGTCGGAGCAGGCTGTCATTAGGACGGCTAAAATAAATTACAGGAACAATACCACCGATCAATTGGCCGATTGCAGTAGCGGCAGCTGCACCAACCAATCCCCATTTAAATACAACGATAAACAGGAAATCAAGTACCATATTAGTTACTCCTGCGGCAATTGCAATGTACAAACCAAGTTTCGGCTTTTCTGCCGTGGCAAACAGGCATTGAAATTCACATTGCAGGATATACGCCGGTATGGCAAGTAAAACCACCCGTCCATAGGTAACGCTGTCCTCTAACAGCCGGCCTTCTGCACCTAATGCAGACGCAATCCACCGCAGCGCTGCCATACCAAATACAGCTAAAAGCACACCGCATATGGAAGAGGCATAGATGAGTAAGGAAAACTGCTCACTGGCCTTATTCTGCCTGCCTTCGCCCATTGTTTTAGCAATCAATGCCCCTCCGCCTGTTCCAAACAGAAATCCCACACACCCTAATATCAAGAGAAAGGGCATGATAAAATTGATTGCGGTAAATGGTGTTTTACCTACAAAATTTGATACAAAGTAACCGTCGACCACACCATAGACAGAGCTGATAATCAGCATGACAATGGTGGGGTATGTAAATTGTAATAGTCTTTTATAATTAAAGTGATCAGAGAGCTGTATCATGGGTTTGTCCTCCTGAACCAGCTCTCGGCAAACGCTGCAATGGCTGATGTTAATTCCTTCAAATTCCAATCGGTGGCGTTGACTGTCAGGTGATAGGAGGTATGTACTCCCCAGCCTTTATGTGTAATAATTTCACGAACCTCAGTACGGTTTTTGTCAATGCTGCGAATTTTTCGTTCCAGTTCTTTTCGGGACAAATTTTCGTTTTTTTTCAGCCCGATCCAAACAACGGCGAATTTTTGACTCCATATCAGCACAGACAAAAACATTAAAGGGGTGATGCACCCTGAGCAATTCATCTGCATTTCGTCCAACGATAACACAATCCTTTCCGGCCTTTGCAATACTCTCGATTACTCTTGTCTGTTCCACTAATAAATCGGCTTTGACAGACCGTACTACAGTCACCGTTGTAAGGGAACGGCAAAAAGTCAGCGGTACATTCTGCCACCCGTGATGCTCCAATATATCAGACACGTAATCTTCGTCTAATCCTTTTTTACCTGCAATAGCGGTGATAATTTCTTTGTCATAATAATCAACGCCGAGCTGGCCGGCAAGTCGTTTTCCAATTTCTCTGCCGCCGCTTCCAAATTCCCGGCTGATTGTAATAATCCTCATTAAATAATTCCTCCATTCATGTTTTCACTTTATAAATAGAAAAGCCGATAATCGTATCTAAAATACGGATTATCGGCTCTGCGTCTTTGCGTCTGGCTCTTTGCTTTCGGATATATTCATTTGTTCTGCATCTATAAGTGTTTCATGCCTGCATTTAGGACAAAAAAGCGGAAAATTTTTTAATACTGTATCATCCCGTATTTTCAGCCGGGTTTTGCTTTTACAGAAAGGGCATAGAACCCATTGCTCTAAATTCATTTTTGCACCTCTTTGCTGCCTGCATTAAAATCGACTGCTTCATCTTGATAAACGGCATCCAGTTCAGCTCGCAGGAAACGCTGCTGTTTGTCGGAGAGCTCCAGGAACATTCGGCGTTCCTCCTCCGACATTTTTAATAATGCACTCAACTCAGCATGTACAAGAGGATTAACAAGGCGTTTACATATATCCAATCCCTGTTCCGTCAGTTTTACCGCCTTACTGTTTCTTGCCCCGGCAATCTGTTCAAGTCTTATATATCCCGTTTTTACAAGACCTGCGATTGCTGAGTTAACCGTCTGCTTCGGAAAATACCACATTTCGGCAAGCGCATTTTGAGTGTAGACCTCATCTGCCTCACTTAAGGTATACAATACCCAAAAGGATACGGAAGACAAACCGCAGCGAGTAGCGTAAGCTTGATATAACTGATCCTGCATTCTCCAAAGGCGGTTTAATTCTAAGTTTTGTTCTTTGACCGTTTTTAACATAATGGTTCCTCCATAGTTTCAAAATCCGATTTCGGTTTTATTATGAATCCGATTTCGGATTTTGTCAAGACCCAATATGCAAATCATGCATGGCTGAATAATGTTGAGGGATTTGAGTTTTACATAAATAATTGAATTAGAAACAGCTTTTTACGGGGAATGTCAAAGTCCGGGAAAACGCCGGAGAAAGCATTCTGGTGATATGTCAAGAACTTTTTGAAGAAGAT
>UMIC01012489.1_pt1 | contig 26904 bp, 19 predicted proteins | sample 1965681 | NCBI WGS metagenome assembly UMIC01 (sample SAMEA4836114, study PRJEB28245) | human gut metagenome | biome: gut microbiome; material: fecal sample | place: Denmark | collected 2008
CCTGAACCGGTTTATTTACCAGCCGCTTGAACAAACGCTGAAAATAGAAAGGGGACAGGCCGGCAATATTTGCCAGTTCCTCCGTATAAATTTCTTCTGTTAAGTGTTCCTCGATAAATGTTAAGGATTGTTCGATTGCTTCCCATGCGTACATTGTTGTACCTCCTGTATTTGATGTTCACATTATATCATCTTATTTTTTACCGGGCTTATCACACAATGCGCTTTTTTTCAGGAAATCGCTGTAGTACTAGGGCACTACTTCTCCCATGCTGTCGCAGATTGATTTATCCAGCAAATGGGAGTACAGTTTACCGTTCCTCACACTGTATTGATTAAATCTCTATATTTTGTGTTGACCTGCCTGGAACAGTTCAGGGAAGATGAAGAATTAGAACAGATACAAACACTTTTAGTTGATGGTATCGTGGAACAGGTTGTTAAAAAATAGCAGCACTTGTTTGGTTATTTGGCTGACAGGTAGCCCCTGCCGTGACAGTCTGATGATGCTGATGGGATTTCAATGATGAAAGCAGTGCGTCCATTACTGCTTTCAGCCCTTATCTGTCCGCCATGCAGTACAATAATATTTTTTGCAATAGCAAGTCCGAGGCCGGAGCCTCCAGTTTCACTTAATCTCGCATTGCTTAAACGGCAGAATTTATCAAAAATCACATTGAGCTTATCCTCCGGAATTTCCCCGTCATTTTCAAATTGAATCACAGTCCATTCTGAAAGTTCTCTGGCTGATACTTTGATAACGCTGTTTTCCTCACTATAAGAAATGGCATTTTTCAGGATATTATTAAATACTCTGGCCAGCTTATCAGAATCTCCATATACAGATATGTCCTCATCTACATGATTCTCTATGATTTTCCCACATGCATTTAACTGCGGATACAATTCATCTGAAATCTGTGCAATCATATAGTAAAGATCAACCTTTGTCTTTTGAAGCGGAAGAGCTTCTGAGTGACTGCGGGTAATCTCAAAAAACTCATTAACCAGAGTCCTGAGCCGGTTCGCCTTTTCCCATGCAGTGTGGATATATTTTGCTTTCTCCTCATCGGGCATATCCGGTGTTTCATCCAAAAGGCTGAGATATCCTATCACAGATGTCAGTGGGGTCTTGATATCATGAGCCAGATATACCACCAGATCATTCTTCTGCTGCTCCGCCCTCTTAGCCTTATCCGCCCGTTCTGCAAGTGTCCGCTTTACATCGGCCAGTTTATGCTCCACACTCTCCAGTTCCGGAGACAGGGAAATCGCTGCCCTTTCTTCCATAAGCTTGTCAATCCCTGCAACTACCTCATCAAAATATCTTTTATATGTATCCAAAAGCATGTGGAATAACAAAAAAACAAATATGATTATGACTAACGCAAGAATAAACTGCATATTGACAGTCACTATCTTGAAATATATCAAATCAGCTTCCTTCTCACTGATTGAAAGACTGCGTGCAACTGTCCCGACAATCGCGTCTGCCAAGTGTCCACGCGTCAGCATCCGCAGGGCAAAGACTGCAGCAACTGCTCCCATGGTAATCCATAATCCTCTGATAAATGTAATACGGCCGAGCTTTGAATAGTTATATTTTGTTTTTTTAAATTTCCCCAATTTTATATCCAACCCCCCAAACCGTTTTTATATATCTGGGATTTTCCCCGGTATCCTTCATCTTCTCACGAAGATGGCGGATGTGTACGGTAATTGTATTGTTACTCTTGGTATAATATTCTTCCTGCCAGACTTCATGGAATAATTCTTCGGCACTGACGACACTGCACTTGCGTTCTAAAAGAATTCTTAGTATGGAAAACTCCGTAGGGGTCAGTGACAGCGTCTCTCCATTAAGCCGGCATTCATATGTCTTAATGTTCATCGTCAAACCGGCATATTTGAAGATTTCATCTGCTGCCGGAACCGCTGAGCCCGCATTATATTTCTTGTAACGGCGTAGCTGGGCCTTTACCCTTGCTACCAGCTCAAGGGGCAGGAACGGTTTTGTAATATAATCATCTGCACCGAGTGTAAGCCCGGTAATTTTATCCGTCTCTCCATCCTTAGCCGTAAGCATGATTACCGGATATGTGTACTCCTTACTTCGGATGGACTGACATATCGAAAGTCCGCTGATATCCGGAAGCATAATATCCAATATAGCCAAGTCAAAGTCTGTACTCCCAATACAGACAAGCGCTTCCTCCCCTGAATAAAACTTATATACATCCATATTTTCATTTTGAAGATATACTTCGATCAGATCCGCAATTTCTTTCTCATCATCAACAACAAGTATTTTTTCAAGCAAAGCATGACACTCCTTTCAGATTAAATCATATACATTATACCGGATCCGTGACACTAATGTGTTTATATATAATGGATAAATGATTAATTATTTCCTAAGATACACATAATTATAATTATGTTGGAGAAATGTGATATTAAAGCCCGAACTGTTTGGCTGGAGCCTTAGTTTATAAAAAGAAAAAGGCGGCCTGAAAATAAATTCAAAACCGCCAGTGGAATTCGCATGCTTGTTGTAAAACTCCAAATTATATTTTATTGGTTCCAAAAGTCCTCCACACAATCTAAGATTTCACTCGCAGGTAATATAGTCGCTTCTGCAATGCTTTTCCCTGTTTTGTTCAAATAATGCTTAACCAAATGATAGCCGCAAGCATAGCCTGCGCAGTAAGGTAAACCAACAGGAGCGTAATTTTGCAAAGCAGCCATTTCATCGCCATACAAATAGGCATTGAGGTTTTCAAGCCCTTGAACATCTAAACCATCGTGAATGATTGGCTTAATATACTCATTTAAGGTTACCATATCGGTTTTAGTAACCCAAGGCCCCGCTTTATCCTCACCATACATTTGAGTTGCAAAGTTTTCAGCTAATCCTTCACTGACCATCATTTCACCGAGTGTAATGTCATTTTTCCACTTGATAAATTGAAACCGCACATTATGGTTTGTTTCATGTGCTAAAGCAACATGAAGATGATTTAATGTGTATTCATTTGGAGTTAGCCAAACAAAAATATATCCCGGAATACCTCCATCTCCGCAATAGCCATCATTTAACACAGTGTATGGGCTTTCTGGATTTGCAAGCAAAATGGTAAACATATACTCTTGAACAGGTAATTTTACTCCATGCTCAATAAAGCAGTTTAATGAGTTTTGAATTGACAATTCACATCTTTTCCAAAGCGCATTGTCTGAAATCAGTTCAATATTATGCTTTTGCTTTTCATCAACAGCGGTTGGCGCCATATGTCCAAGCATTCCGCTTGCCATAATGACATCATAGCCATTACGTGCTGCAGCTTTCATTGGCACACTGTAACAAGCCCACTTTTTTTCAAAAGGCTTCATCAGTTCATAACGGTAGATATCATTTTTCCTGTCAAAAGGTGCGCTCATAATTTTTGAATAAACACCATCTGAACGGACAGAAACAATTCTCATATATTTAATTCCTTTCATTTTTCTTCATCATACACTATGACGCAGCGTAAAAGTCAAGAAGAAACAATGCAGCAAATTGAATATAGCATTTACTCATCATTCGTGTATCCGTCTCTTTGATGATGTGTTGTTCCGCCCGATAAATTCCAATTTGTTTTTACTTAATAATAGATTTTAGTTGATTAAAAATGTTATCAGTGTTTTTGATTCCTAACATGGGAATATTCAAGTTGAGCGCATTGATTCTATTACTAAGTTCGCTCATAAATACCCCTTTCCCGCTTATCTCTTTATTAAAATCTGATGTAGTTTCCACACCACAATTTGGCGAACGATTTGCACTAATGATTCCGGTTATCTCAAAGCCATAGGCATTGTATTCTGTTATCTGTTTCATTACATAATCAACTTGGGCCATTAATAATTTATGAGCTTCATCTTTTTGCATTTCCTTACGAATGCGGGTATTTTCAATGACAACAGGATCATCTGCGCCATTGTTATTACCTCTATTAAGTCCCAAACAGCAAAGTTCAGGACATGGCATTTGAACAATGCCAATATCAGCATCAAGAAGAATTTTTATGACCTCCTTAAAAGCTGCCGGAAAAACGGCTGTCCCGTCAGATATTGAATTTTGATTTAATATACAATGTGCTATAAAAACAACTTTTTTGCTTCGACCATCTGCAAACATAAATTTTTCCTCTTTGTTTTCTGCTCTGCTATTCTGCCTACCTGCAAATTATAACAAAAACGATTACATTCCAACTGTCTTTTTAACAGTATTTGCCGTTCTTATCGTTAATTTGCTGCTGATAGCTGCACTTGCTGTCTTAGACCACCAATTTGTTTTTTGATAATCTTTTCGGCTGAAAGACCAAAATATCACTTCTTTGTATTCCTTTATTTTTTCTAATTCCGCTCTAGGCTCTCCAATCTCACTATATACCTCTGCGAATGTGGCCGGCGGAATAATGAAAATGAGATTGTCATAAATTTCATTATTTCCGTTCCCCCACCAGTCCGGTGCATTATGCAAGATGTTCTCAAGTTTTTCTTTTGCTATGACAAAAACAGGAATATCCAAGCCAAACCGTTTTTTTATCATTACCTCAATCTGATTTGTAAACGTTTCATCCTCATCTTCGTCACCTGAAAAAATCACATTTCCGCTGTTCAAATATGTCTTAACATCTCCAAAATCAAGTTTTTCAAAACCTTCTTTTAACTCTGCCATGGACACTTTATTTTTGCCGCTTATATTGATACCACGCAAAAATGCAATATATTGTTTCATTTGCTCCGACACCTCCCACGTATAATATATCCCTATGAAAACCTTACAGGAAAATGGACATTTTAATGATTCAAAAGTTTCGTTAAGTCCTCCACGGAAGCGTCCATTTTCACAGCGATTTCTTCCATATTCATACCGGAAGCAAGAAAACGTTTTATCACCATTTTCATATCCTCGCCAACTTCTATGATATGTCCGTCTAAATCATAAAACCGAATCACCCGCTGGCCCCAGCTATGCTCGAGCACTTCTCCCAAATACTCAATGTCAGGATATTCTTTCAACTTATTCAGAAAACCATCAAAATCCTGTTCTTCAAAGACGATTTCTGCATTGTTGGATTTATTTAATACCTTTTCTTTCGGCAGGTTCACCAGCCAGTCAAAATCCTGCTGCAATGCCAGGCCGCAGGTAAAAGCAATGTTTCTTCCGTAATCCTGAAATACTTCCAATCTGAACAAATCCTCATAAAAATTTCTCGCGGCATTAATGTCGGCTACCGATATAAGCATACACGTGTACTTCATATGAATTTACCTTTCATTTTTGCTATTCTCAATCCCTTTTTATTTTGGTTTGTCACTGACAAAAAATGAGAGCTTCCTATCACCGCTTTTTTTTGTGCAGTTTCAGATCAATCCCTCTATTAGATGCTGTATCTTGAAGCAGTCCTGCAACAAAAGCACTTTTTTCTTTGAGTGTCAACATCTTTATGTCAGGTCTATTATCAATCTCTCTAAGTACTTCTTGCAGCTCTTGTAATTCCAAAAGATTTACAGCTACACAAAAGAGTGTCTTTTTCCGTCCGTCATTGTATCCGGACAGGAGAATATCCAGTATTCTTACCTTCTCTTGTTGTTCCTTATTATAAGCTTCCACTCCTGACAGCTTGGCCTTTTTTAAATCAGCCTTTCGTTGGCGGTGCGTTATAAAGGAATCAAAATCGTCAATATGCTCATATTTTTCACAAGGGTATTCACCGCACTGAAAGCAGTATTCTACTCCATCATGCTCAATGCTGCATCTTGCAATTTTGCATGTCTGGTTTCCTTCACCGCCCCCGCAGCCGGGGCAGTTTTTATTCAAAAACATGGGACAAAGTCCACAATTCAATCCACAGAGAGAAAATAACTGATTCTGTCGTTTAAATCCTTTCATGATGCCTCCTTAACTCTATACCCAATCCGGCTTATACACTTCACGTTCCATGATTCTTATCTCCTCTAACATTATAATAAATCTTTTGAATTATTGTATTATTGAATGCTAAAGAATTTATTAATCATTTCCTAATGTGCAGGTAAATTCTTCTGGTGATTTAATCGCTATGAATGATTGTTTTTGCTGTTGTTGTTACTCAGTTTCTCCAAACTATTTTCTGACACTGGGTATCATTCTTCCTTAGCGAACTGCACTTTTCAGTTTAGCAAGATTGTCAATTTCCCAGCCTAAACCGCTTCTCTTCATCCTGCACAATCTCCCCTGTCTTCCTTCCATACTTCATCCCCTTTTCAGCAGCCTCCACTAAGGAAGTACTGCTTCGGGCATACCCCATCGTCCGGATCACATTTTTCATAAGACTCCCCTTTTCCTTAAGTGTGATGCAGACAGCATTCTTCAGTTCCTGCTGACAGATTTCATCTGCCGATCTCTTATCCCCGGAATCCACATCTCTTTGCGCCAATAAAACCTCAATCCACAGGCTCTTACGAGCCTGACCAAGAAAAGCTGTGTGTTTATGAAAGTTTACGGAACGTTTCGATCCACAGGCTCTTACGAGCCTGACCCTATAGTAGCGAGAACACTATTTCTGTAGCAGTGTTTCGATCCACAGGCTCTTACGAGCCTGACCTGTGATACCCAAACCAACTATTATTATTATCTCAGGTTTCGATCCACAGGCTCTTACGAGCCTGACCTTGACAGCGCGCGACATTAATTTGTCCTCTGATAGGTTTCGATCCACAGGCTCTTACGAGCCTGACCACAAAACCGTTAATTTCTCGCCAACCGCGAAACTTAGTTTCGATCCACAGGCTCTTACGAGCCTGACCAGTTTCTCAGGTGCTGGCATATGCAATCGACAGTGTTTCGATCCACAGGCTCTTACGAGCCTGACCATGGCGCACATATTTTTACCTTGCCCTTTTTACGGGTTTCGCTCCACAGGCTCTTACGAGCCTGACCGATATCCTGTTCGGGCTGATGGAAATCGCAATAGGTTTCGATCCACAGGCTCTTACGAGCCTGACCTTTCTGACTCCCAAAATACATCTGGTAACAAATGTAGTTTCGATCCACAGGCTCTTACGAGCCTGACCAACGGACCTTTTAAACCGGGGGATGCGAATCGAAGTTTCGATCCACAGGCTCTTACGAGCCTGACATTTTATCCTGGATATTACTCAATGTCCGTTGGATGTTTCGATCCACAGGCTCTTACGAGCCTGACGGAAATCTGGCTGGCCTCATGAAGACGCATGGAATGTTTCGATCCACAGGCTCTTACGAGCCTGACCCGTAAGTTCCGGCACCGGTATTGGCATAGACCTGTTTCGATCCACAGGCTCTTACGAGCCTGACCGCCCTACATATATCGTGGCATTACAGACGATGGTGTTTCGATCCACAGGCTCTTACGAGCCTGACCGAGAGCCGCGTTCCTTCGAAGACTTATTTGAAGAAAGTTTCGATCCACAGGCTCTTACGAGCCTGACCGCATTCCGAAAGCAAAAGGCGACGGAACAACAAATGTTTCGATCCACAGGCTCTTACGAGCCTGACCTACGGTTACGTTCCTTTTTGTACTGCTGTTGGAATGTTTCGATCCACAGGCTCTTACGAGCCTGACCCGTAATTCCCAGGTGAAGCACAATGGAAAAATGAAAGTTTCGATCCACAGGCTCTTACGAGCCTGACCTCACCACATTTTTTGTAATATGAAGGAAAGAAAGGTTTCGATCCACAGGCTCTTACGAGCCTGACCACCTGAAATGTGGAAGAATCGTCGAATGGATAAGGTTTCGATCCACAGGCTCTTACGAGCCTGACCAAAATACTTTCTGATATCGTTCCTTATGTTTTAGTTTCGATCCACAGGCTCTTACGAGCCTGACCGATGCCACAGACACCGCCGCACTCAAAAAAGCAATCGTTTCGATCCACAGGCTCTTACGAGCCTGACCATCCGGACGTTGAAAATCCAATCCCGTTTTTATTGTTTCGATCCACAGGCTCTTACGAGCCTGACCCATCTGCTGGACCAGGTCGGCCCTCTGCTCTGTGTTTCGATCCACAGGCTCTTACGAGCCTGACCGTCCCTGCTGCCCCCATCTCTTGTGTAAGTACTGGGGTTTCGATCCACAGGCTCTTACGAGCCTGACCGACTCTCCTCACCCGTTACGCTCACCCCAGCCAAGTTTCGATCCACAGGCTCTTACGAGCCTGACCTATGGTAATCAACAATATTCTTGTAGCGGCAAGCGTTTCGATCCACAGGCTCTTACGAGCCTGACCTTCCTCCTTCCTGGGTAGGGGGCCTTCGCGCATGGGTTTCGATCCACAGGCTCTTACGAGCCTGACCTCCAGGCGCAGCCCTGGTGTGCGATGTATGTGTCGTTTCGATCCACAGGCTCTTACGAGCCTGACCATTGTGTTAGGTCTTGACTATTCTGATTTTTCGGGTTTCGATCCACAGGCTCTTACGAGCCTGACCAAGGCGGCGTTGTCTGGGCCTGAGAAGGCAGTTGGTTTCGATCCACAGGCTCTTACGAGCCTGACCCGTGACCCGGATGCCATGCTGGATATGATTGAACTGGTTTCGATCCACAGGCTCTTACGAGCCTGACCGGGAATGTTCAAATAAAAGATTGCATTATAGAAGTTTCGATCCACAGGCTCTTACGAGCCTGACCATATCAAAAGCTCAAATTGAAGACAAGATAAAAGTTTCGATCCACAGGCTCTTACGAGCCTGACCATACGACACTGACATGTTATGCACAGATTGCCACAGTTTCGATCCACAGGCTCTTACGAGCCTGACCAAATGGGACAACATGTCCGGGTCCGAACAGCTCCGTTTCGATCCACAGGCTCTTACGAGCCTGACCGAAATTGAATCATCGTTTAAAGCATTCGGAAAAGTTTCGATCCACAGGCTCTTACGAGCCTGACCGACCTCGTACATAGTCACTCCATCAGCGAAAGCGTGTTTCGATCCACAGGCTCTTACGAGCCTGACCGATAGGCAAGCGGTGTCTGTTTTTTCGCCTGCTTTGTTTCGATCCACAGGCTCTTACGAGCCTGACCGCTTGCAATTGCAGCGGCTATTGCCTTGGTCGTTGGTTTCGATCCACAGGCTCTTACGAGCCTGACCGAAAATACCTGGGCAGCACAATAGGATGGAGTAGTTTCGATCCACAGGCTCTTACGAGCCTGACCGCCTTGATGGATAGGAACATTAATACTTTGACCCAGGTTTCGATCCACAGGCTCTTACGAGCCTGACCTCAAACAAGCAATTTTTTTTCTTTATAGTATGTGTTTCGATCCACAGGCTCTTACGAGCCTGACCTCTCCTTTTCATGGCTTAAATTATAAAATAAGGGAGTTTCGATCCACAGGCTCTTACGAGCCTGACCAATACGCCCTCCCACTTGCCCTGCATAACTTCCAGGTTTCGATCCACAGGCTCTTACGAGCCTGACCATCTTCCATTGTGTACCCAAGGGAACCGCATACGGGTTTCGATCCACAGGCTCTTACGAGCCTGACCGCGATGAAGCTTATAAAAAAGCTGAAAAAGAAGCCGTTTCGATCCACAGGCTCTTACGAGCCTGACCTCCACACTGTTCTTATGATTTTTACTGCAGACCTGTTTCGATCCACAGGCTCTTACGAGCCTGACCTCTTTTGGATGCATAATTGCGTGACCTAATTCATGTTTCGATCCACAGGCTCTTACGAGCCTGACCACCTCCTTCCTGATATCTCTACAATATCAAAAAAGTTTCGATCCACAGGCTCTTACGAGCCTGACCGTTTACGGTGTATTACATTCCCACTTAAATGGCGTTTCGATCCACAGGCTCTTACGAGCCTGACCAAACCAACCATGCTACTGCATTATCGGAAATCGAGTTTCGATCCACAGGCTCTTACGAGCCTGACCTCTCTTGTTTATGTACTTATTATACCACCCAGTGTTTCGATCCACAGGCTCTTACGAGCCTGACCGCCGCCGAGCTGGCAGTTATTGTGCCGATTCCGGTTTCGATCCACAGGCTCTTACGAGCCTGACCTGCGAAAAAATCAACAGGCCAAAGTACAAAGCCAGTTTCGATCCACAGGCTCTTACGAGCCTGACCGGAAGAAGTACAGATGTGTTGTTGTGAACTAGCTGTTTCGATCCACAGGCTCTTACGAGCCTGACCTGACTATCAATTCAGCCTGCGAGAAATCCGCGCGGTTTCGATCCACAGGCTCTTACGAGCCTGACCATTAAAGATTTAATACAAGCTGACATGAAGGAAGTTTCGATCCACAGGCTCTTACGAGCCTGACCTTTGTTGTCAATGATGATGTTCGTATCGACAGATGGTTTCGATCCACAGGCTCTTACGAGCCTGACCAATCCCGTATCATCCAAAACACCTTTCAAAACCCGTTTCGATCCACAGGCTCTTACGAGCCTGACCGGGCTTGTGACCGTCCTAGGCGTCATTAAAGGGGGTTTCGATCCACAGGCTCTTACGAGCCTGACCGGCGGCCAGCGAACGCCTCAAAAATGCTCAAATTGTTTCGATCCACAGGCTCTTACGAGCCTGACCAAGTTTGAAACGCTGATTCTACAGGCACGGAGGCCGGTTTCGATCCACAGGCTCTTACGAGCCTGACCCCAATTCCGGGGGCGGGAGCAAGAACCGCGTCATCGTTTCGATCCACAGGCTCTTACGAGCCTGACCTCCTTTGCACTTGATAAGGAAATTATAGCACAGAAAGTTTCGATCCACAGGCTCTTACGAGCCTGACCCGCTTGCAATATCCTTCATGGTAAGGGGGTGGAGGTTTCGATCCACAGGCTCTTACGAGCCTGACCCATCGACCAGCGAAAGAAGATATATGCCACACTGTTTCGATCCACAGGCTCTTACGAGCCTGACCTACAGAAATATAATGCTGTAGCGACCTTAGTTCCGGTTTCGATCCACAGGCTCTTACGAGCCTGACCGAAGCGGATAACGGAAACCGTCCTGTCGTGACAGTTTCGATCCACAGGCTCTTACGAGCCTGACCAATAGTGCTGTCCAGGGCCTTCACCTGTTTATCGTTTCGATCCACAGGCTCTTACGAGCCTGACCCACAGACGGGCCGGGCCTCCTTCTGTGTGGCGGGTTTCGATCCACAGGCTCTTACGAGCCTGACCCTTGCCCCGGACCTTTTGCCTGCATTCATCGCAGTTTCGATCCACAGGCTCTTACGAGCCTGACCATCTTTATAAATTGTAACGTAGGTCTGAAAAGGGTTTCGATCCACAGGCTCTTACGAGCCTGACCAATTAAAATAACACAATCAGATCATATCGATGGAGGTTTCGATCCACAGGCTCTTACGAGCCTGACCTTCTTGCCATCATTCCCCTTTCATGACCCGGCGAGTTTCGATCCACAGGCTCTTACGAGCCTGACCCTCTCTCTATATCTGTGCAGCCCTCACGATCATATGTTTCGATCCACAGGCTCTTACGAGCCTGACCGATAAAACGTACAATTCAAAGGTGCGTTCACTCCGTTTCGATCCACAGGCTCTTACGAGCCTGACCTCACTTCGGCCCAGGCTGCACCGCCGAACTGGACGGTTTCGATCCACAGGCTCTTACGAGCCTGACCGATGGCAACCGGGTACGGACTGCCAACGGAGAAAGTTTCGATCCACAGGCTCTTACGAGCCTGACCCTAAGAGCGTTGGGAGACTATGCGAAGAATGTTTGTTTCGATCCACAGGCTCTTACGAGCCTGACCGGAATTGTTGACGACGCCGGAATACGAATTTTCAGTTTCGATCCACAGGCTCTTACGAGCCTGACCGGAGCAAAAGCCAATTGCAAGTATTATGCCAGTGTTTCGATCCACAGGCTCTTACGAGCCTGACCTGCTGGCCAACCAACTCCCGGTTCCTGCATGGATGTTTCGATCCACAGGCTCTTACGAGCCTGACCATGAATAGAATAAGACAATTACAAGATATAAAAGTTTCGATCCACAGGCTCTTACGAGCCTGACCAAACACGGAGCCTCCGTATTGTGCGATGATGATGGTTTCGATCCACAGGCTCTTACGAGCCTGACCAGGGATATTCTCAGTTTGAACTTTGGTATAACAGAGTTTCGATCCACAGGCTCTTACGAGCCTGACCAATGTACTCCGGCACTTTTACAAAATCCGCCGGGTTTCGATCCACAGGCTCTTACGAGCCTGACCCTTCAAATTCGTTGATGTTCCTCGCCTCCCCTCCGGTTTCGATCCACAGGCTCTTACGAGCCTGACCCAGGCGGCCCAATTCTTCTTACTGTGGCCGCGGTCGGTTTCGATCCACAGGCTCTTACGAGCCTGACCCGTAATCCACTATGTCGGCGCCACCGGCGGGGCAGTTTCGATCCACAGGCTCTTACGAGCCTGACCGTAATCCCGCCGAATCCAAAAATAGTAATTTAACTGTTTCGATCCACAGGCTCTTACGAGCCTGACCTCGGACGGCTTCAATCCCCACCTGACGGTTTGCGACGTTTCGATCCACAGGCTCTTACGAGCCTGACCCATACACACAGTCTTATACAGATAGCGACATTGTGGTTTCGATCCACAGGCTCTTACGAGCCTGACCCATATCCTCCGTAAAATAAGGCCCCGCTAAAGCGGTTTCGATCCACAGGCTCTTACGAGCCTGACCAGACTGCACGCTTTTATAAGCAGCTTCCTTAAAAGTTTCGATCCACAGGCTCTTACGAGCCTGACCGGCATTGAAGCGGAAATATATCGCGGACGCCCATGTTTCGATCCACAGGCTCTTACGAGCCTGACCTTTTTGTATCCCCATAGTTGAACCAGCATTTCAGGTTTCGATCCACAGGCTCTTACGAGCCTGACCTTTTTCGCACAGTTCCCGCAGCGCCTTTTCGGGGTTTCGATCCACAGGCTCTTACGAGCCTGACCTCGTGTTAGGTACGATTATTATGGTTATGCAATCGTTTCGATCCACAGGCTCTTACGAGCCTGACCTCCTAGTGTTAATGCTTGTTCCCATGTCGCATTCAGTTTCGATCCACAGGCTCTTACGAGCCTGACCGATTAAAGGAACGACGAAATCTGGATTTGAATACGTTTCGATCCACAGGCTCTTACGAGCCTGACCCGACCGATATCGTTCCGGTTCCCGTGAATACCAGGTTTCGATCCACAGGCTCTTACGAGCCTGACCCATTGATTCCCTGACCTACAACCGTATTGTGGGTCGTTTCGATCCACAGGCTCTTACGAGCCTGACCTTCTTTCGTCACCGGATATAACTGTAAAAGTTTTTGTTTCGATCCACAGGCTCTTACGAGCCTGACCGGTACCGGGATTCCTGGGATGTTATCATCGTGGATGTTTCGATCCACAGGCTCTTACGAGCCTGACCTGTGTTTTCCAGGATGTCTCCTAACGGGTAGAGAAGTTTCGATCCACAGGCTCTTACGAGCCTGACCCATCACAAGGCTGGCCATTTTTATTATCCTGGAAGTTTCGATCCACAGGCTCTTACGAGCCTGACCCTAAAGTAGCAATAGAAAACCCGATAGGAATAATGTTTCGATCCACAGGCTCTTACGAGCCTGACCTGGCGTGAACTATGTCAATTCGACCATGTTATACGGTTTCGATCCACAGGCTCTTACGAGCCTGACCCTCCATCGATTTTCCCCCAGACCTCCCCTTTATTGTTTCGATCCACAGGCTCTTACGAGCCTGACCAACGCTTGGTACTTGGCATCCATCTCGTCGACCGGTTTCGATCCACAGGCTCTTACGAGCCTGACCTATGACATGGTGATTACCGGCGAGCGCCGGGACGTTTCGATCCACAGGCTCTTACGAGCCTGACCGGGATACGTTGTTATGGGGATTGAACTGGTTACTGTTTCGATCCACAGGCTCTTACGAGCCTGACCAATTAGGCTTAATTCGGTTGGGGGCGATGTATTTGTTTCGATCCACAGGCTCTTACGAGCCTGACCGATGCTGCTGCTATTTACGATATCGCAATACCAGGGTTTCGATCCACAGGCTCTTACGAGCCTGACCAAAGAGTACAAAGTCAGCTTAATGGAAGATAAATGTTTCGATCCACAGGCTCTTACGAGCCTGACCTTGAAGCCTTCAAGGAAACTGGATATTCCCGGGACGTTTCGATCCACAGGCTCTTACGAGCCTGACCGATGTGCCAGCAAAAAAACTGATTGCTTTCGTCGTTTCGATCCACAGGCTCTTACGAGCCTGACCGGCAGGCTTAAGTCGGCCCCCTTTTTGCGGGAAGGTTTCGATCCACAGGCTCTTACGAGCCTGACCCCGAAGGCTTCGGAATTCTCGGCTGTAATGATAGTTTCGATCCACAGGCTCTTACGAGCCTGACCCACAGGTGTAGCCGCTGTTGCCAATATTGCGGCAGTTTCGATCCACAGGCTCTTACGAGCCTGACCCGATTGCGTGCATGATGCTGGCCGAATAATGCCTGTTTCGATCCACAGGCTCTTACGAGCCTGACCGCCCTGCGCCACCAATCGGACGTAGAACGGCTTACAGTTTCGATCCACAGGCTCTTACGAGCCTGACCATACAGATATACGCCCAATACAAAATAGAAAGTGTTTCGATCCACAGGCTCTTACGAGCCTGACCCTTGTTTATGGATAAAAGGATTGCCACTATTAGTTTCGATCCACAGGCTCTTACGAGCCTGACCGACGGTTTCAATCCACATCTGACGGTTTGCGACGTTTCGATCCACAGGCTCTTACGAGCCTGACCAATTAATCATCGTGGCTACAAGTACAGTTGGTTAAGTTTCGATCCACAGGCTCTTACGAGCCTGACCTATATCATGACATCACCGCAGATTTCTTCGTCTGGTTTCGATCCACAGGCTCTTACGAGCCTGACCATACACACAGTCTTATATGGATAGCGACATTGTGGTTTCGATCCACAGGCTCTTACGAGCCTGACCAATTTCATGGGTCGCGCGGTAACGGCGTCTGAAGGTTTCGATCCACAGGCTCTTACGAGCCTGACCTACTGACCTTGTGTTAGCATATGAAACATCTGTAGTTTCGATCCACAGGCTCTTACGAGCCTGACCAAGTGTGTTAATCAAAGCAGATTACCTAAAAACCGTTTCGATCCACAGGCTCTTACGAGCCTGACCCACAAATGAAATAGAAGAATAAAAAGTAAAGCTGTTTCGATCCACAGGCTCTTACGAGCCTGACCGTACTGCAAGACCTACAGCAACAAATGTTTCAAAGTTTCGATCCACAGGCTCTTACGAGCCTGACCGAAAAACTGTGTAGGGAAAGATTTTAATGTCGTGTTTCGATCCACAGGCTCTTACGAGCCTGACCTCAGCACATTTTTATACTATAATTAATCCAGAAAGCGTTTCGATCCACAGGCTCTTACGAGCCTGACCGAGTACATCCGTTAGGGTGGGGACACCAGGAGGAAGTTTCGATCCACAGGCTCTTACGAGCCTGACCGATGTACAGGATTTTATTCGAAATAAAGCAATTGTTTCGATCCACAGGCTCTTACGAGCCTGACCGACGGTGCAGACACCTGGGCTATTGGATGAAGAAGTTTCGATCCACAGGCTCTTACGAGCCTGACCTCCATCTGGGACGATGACAAGCAACAGTGGATTGTTTCGATCCACAGGCTCTTACGAGCCTGACCCCTATGTCATTGATTTGGCCAAAGCCTGGAAATTGGTTTCGATCCACAGGCTCTTACGAGCCTGACCGATTACCGGCGCCTGAAGCGGGAAATACCTCTCCTGGTTTCGATCCACAGGCTCTTACGAGCCTGACCGGGTTCCGGTTCGATTCCGGATGCACCGCTTTGCGTTTCGATCCACAGGCTCTTACGAGCCTGACCCGGGGGTTAATCAATTTAAGGCAGCCGGCCGGTGGTTTCGATCCACAGGCTCTTACGAGCCTGACCGAATTGTTGACGACGCCGGAATACGAATTTTCAGTTTCGATCCACAGGCTCTTACGAGCCTGACCGAAATCAGCAGTTTGTCCTTCTGTATGATATCGCAGTTTCGATCCACAGGCTCTTACGAGCCTGACCGTACGGTCGTGCTCCGCTGTGTGAACAACATGACAGTTTCGATCCACAGGCTCTTACGAGCCTGACCAACATGGCGTTGGATAGCAAAGTAAAATGGCGATTGGAGTTTCGATCCACAGGCTCTTACGAGCCTGACCGCTTTCCTTGCCCTTAACACCGTACTGTGTCTGGTTTCGATCCACAGGCTCTTACGAGCCTGACCCACGATGATTATTGTAAGGACACCACAAAAGAAGTTTCGATCCACAGGCTCTTACGAGCCTGACCAGCAAAAATTCATGGTTTTAGAGTGTTTTTTACATTACTTTTTATTCAAATCATCCAAATATGATATTTAATTTTATCTCTAAACCAGAATCCCCTCCAATTTACACCAAAATCCAGGTGCGAACCTCCCACAGAATTCATGTTCACTTCGGGTTCGCACTGATAAGGCAAGACATCTTCCCTGCGGTTCTTTTATAAAATTAAAGGTTCATCCACCTGTATTCCGCGCCGCACGCCAAAATGCTCAACCTTACCGCTATAATGATTACCTAGAGAGTAAAAACGCAGACTGTCTTTTTCTTCGTCAATTTCTTTCATCAGAAGATGTTTTAGCTTCACATATTGCGTTGCATCCACCTGACATTCAAAAACAGAGTTCTGTACCCGTGTGCCATAATTTACGCATTGCTTGGCTACGCGCCTTAAACGGCGGGCCCCTGCGGCTTCTGTAATGTTAATATCATAGGTTATAAGAACGAGCAAATCCATCACCTCATTTCCATAAGAACGGGGGATAGGCGTCCAAATCTCCCCGCAGATGCCTGGACAAGAGCATGGCCTGTGAAAAAGCAACCATACCCCATTGAATCTTTTCTTTCAGGTAAGGATGCATGATCGTCTCCTGCTTGCGTTTTTGCCAGGCCGACAGGAAGGTTTTTCTCGCATCATCTGTCATAAAAACAGCACCATTCTCTTTCCTTTGAAAATCTTTTTCCGTAAAAATGCCGAGATTGATCTGCGTAATTACAAATCGATCTGCCAACGGCGCCCGCAATTCTTCAAGCAAATCAAGTGCTAAGGACGCACGCCCCGGACGCACTGTATGGAGGAATCCTACCGCCGGATCTAACCCGACCGTTTCCAGAGCACCTGCAATCTCGTTTCCCAGCAAAGTGTACGAAAAGGAGAGCATCGCATTCACCGGATCCAGCGGCGGACGACGGGTTCTGCCATCAAAAATAAATACATCCTCATTCCGCAGAATCATCTGCGAAAAGACTCCGAAATATGCTTTCGCAGCAATCCCTTCAATTCCCATCAGTTCACTCCGGTTTTTGCCTTTCTCCAAATCACTCAGAGAACTGCACATCTGAGTTATGGCACTATTGATCTTCTCTTGCTCAATCCGCATGGGATGATCACGTTTCACCCTCTCAAGGCTCCACCGACCATTATAAATTTTCCCAAGCAAGAATGATTTAGCAATTGCAAGAGACTGCATTTCATCTGCCGCTCTAAAATACTGTGTCTCCCGAAGCAGCACATTACCGCTCACTGGTCCGGAAATTCTGGAAAGGAACCGGCCATGCTGCGTCAGAAAGCAAAGGCCGATCCCCCTTTCTGCACAAGCTCCCATCAACGCGGGACTAGCGCCTCTGTAACCGAAGCAGACCACACTTTCAAGATTATGCAGAGGAACCCGGCCCAGCTCACTTTGTTCCTGCAGCAGTACGATATTCTCTCCATCCAGCGACAGATATACATCCGGCGTCGTGACATATAAAGTATTCAGTAACTTCTTCATTCCTCATCCTCCCCGTGGAACGCCCTGCGGATATATTCCGATGCCGAAACCTGTTTCATCAGTTTGGGCTGACAAATTTCCACAAGAGAACAACTTTTGCAGGCTTTTCCCATCTTTGCCTTGGGCGTGCGGCCATCTAACATCAACCTATGCATCTCCGCCACAGACTCCTTCACTCTTTGCCGCAATTCCCCTGTTAAGATAAGGCGCTGCCGGCGTTTTATCTTTCCATAGTACAACGCAGCCTCCGGAATATCCGTGACGAACATTTCTTCCAGACACATCGCCTGTGCACATAGCTGCAGCGCATCCGCTCCCTGCAAATCCGGCTGGCCCAGCTTGTATTCTACAGGATACAGCCTCCAACGGCCATTCCTTCCCTGAATCGTGACTCCTCCCTCATCCTTATATAATTCCACCATGTCACATACACCGGTAATTCTCAGCTCCTGGGAGCGGACAGGCATCCCGCGGGACAAAAGAACGGAGCCTCTCGCTTCCGTAAAACCGTCATCATGCACCCGTTCATGCATATAATGTCCCTCTAACGTGAGCGCATTTTCTTCCCATAGCTGTTCAATATGAACCAGAGCCCAGCGCCTGCGGCAAAACTGAAAATGTTTTAATCCTGAAATCATCAAAAAATCCGAATCATCATTCGCCATCCAAAACCTCCGGAACCAGGCCCTCCAAATCCTCTGTATTTACCGAAACATTGCCCTCTGCGTCACAGGAAACCCGCAGCGTCCGATGCACCTTAGCCGATGAATACTGGCCACTGGCGCAGTTATGTTTCCACCATATCAGCTTCACTACCTCCATACTGCCGGCCGGACGGGCTGAAGTCTCATCGTTACGGAATAAAGTTCTAAGCGCCTCCTTTAAAGCCTCCCCATCTTCTTCGCTGAAACCGGTCTTATCCGCAAGCTGGACATTGACCGCACCGTAGGTAACATAAACGCCAAAATCTACGCGGTGTTTCATTCCCATGGTGTCCGGCCCCTTTTTATCCGGATCCTTCCCAGTCTCAAGATTCACCGATTTCGTAATTTGGGAGCTGGTAATATTAACCGGTCCTTTGCTGAAAGCAGGCTGAATGCTGACAGGACCGCGAATACCGATTGATACGGCATCCGATTCCTCTTCCTCTTTTTTCCCTTTTTTAAATGCAAAAACCTGTCCAAATGCTCTCACATCATACCATGTTTCGCACGCCTGTCTGGCATAATCCTCTCGTGTCTTCTTCCCTGCCTTCATCTCTTTCACACACGCTGCCAACGCAGGTTCATTGTCTGCTCTATCCTTTAAAGATCGAAACGTATCCCCTTCCCTGCGGCGCTCATCAGACTGAACAAAAATATTCTGCCCTTCGTCCAGCAACCGGTTGCGAAGTTTACGCTTCAGGCAAACATCTGACACTTCTCCCAACCCATTGTATGTAGTTCTCGGGCGATTTCCATCCAGGGGATCCCCATTCGGGTTTGCGTTTTTAGCGGTAAAAACCAGTGCAAAATCAATTTTCTCCTTCAAAGCTGCCATAATCATTTCTCCTTTTCATCCTATATTTCGTTTTATCTATTTCGTTCTTCATAGTAATAATGCAGATAAACACTTCCCAAAGGAATATCCGTATTCCAGCCGTTTTGCTGTAGTTGCGCTTCCAACTGTTCCAGGGTGGCCAAGTCTTCTCCCGAAAGGTTTTCCGCATATCTTAGATATGGCTTTAACTTGACTTTTAGATTTTCCCACGTAGCTGCCGGCTTCCGGGCAAAGACTGGCATAAATCTCAACTCATTCGTAGAACGTCTGTCTATATCCTCCGCCTCACGGATAAAACGCCTTCTCTCTATCCGGTCCGCGATTCCAAGCTGCCGTCCATACAGGGCGCTCCTTCTGTCTCCTGCCTCTTCCCACTCTTGAGGTTCCCTTGAAAACTGTGTCTTTTGATAGAACGTCTGCCGCATACAATAGTATCCATGCAGATAGCCGGCGTCTAACGGCACTGCCGTTTCCCGATCTGCTTGTGAAAACTGCATCTCCACAAATCCAATCAACCGCTGATAATAATCCGCCTTCTTGCCCAATTTTTCCAAATATGGCTGCAACTTGTCGTGAAGTCTTCCCCAGCTCTCATAGGGCCTTGCCGCAAATACCTGCATCATCTGCATCGCATTGGTCATTCCCGTCCGTTCTCCCTCACTGGCTTCCTGCTCCGCGACATCCGCTATCGCCAGCAGACATCCGTACAGTTCGGAACGCCGCCTTGGAAGCTTATATGAAACGCCTCCCCCATCTTCCTTTTTTTCAGTAGGTTCCCATTTTTGAAAAAGCATCTGTCTCTGACTGGATAAGCCCTGCAAAAACTCCAGCGAGAGCTCCCCTCTCTCATATCTGTCTTCTTCCGTAAACTGTCCCTCAATTTTAGCAAAAAGTATCTGGTACCGTTTGCTGTCAGGACCAAGGCTTTTAAAACAGGGAACTAGTTTTTCATGGATCTTAGGCCACGTCTCAAACGGCCGTTTCACAAACTGACACATCAGCCGTATCGCATTTGTCGGGTAATCCCGCCCCTTATCCGTCGATTTCTCCTCCATAAAGTCCGCCACTGCAAAAAGTCGGCCATACAGATAGTCTCTTCTTTTCGACTCGGCCTGCAGTTCTGGGGGGAATATCTCGCAAATCTCCCCACGACTGCGTTTTTGAAAACAAGATATCATCGCACAAGCAGTGTCAACACTGGTTTCCCATGCAGTTCTGGACCACTGCCGGTCCTTCCCGCTGACAAACGCAAGAGGCGCACATACCCGGTAAAATGCACTGAGGACAACATCAATCGGAAATGGCTGCCTGTCAGCAATGCAGACAAGGATTCTGGAGTGAAGTTTCCGCATCAATTTTGTATGGGACTTCTCACATTTTTTATCCCGTTTTGCCACATTTACCGCGTCTGGCCCCATAACGGCAACGGCAATCTGCTCCGGACCCGGGGAAGCAATCTCCTTTGTCTTCTTTTTCCAGGAATAGCTCCACCAGCAACAATCCGTATACCATTCTTCCAAACGCTTTACATATTCATTTCCAGAGCACTCCTGATAATAAGTAACCGACATTCTTCCGTCCGTCGCCGCCTCCAGTCCTAGTATCACCGCAAAATCAGTCCGCTGCTTATTATAATCGTGGAGTCTGCCGCCATAACCGCGGGCTGCCGCCCTCACTTCCCTGGCATAACTTTCAAATGTATCGATAATCGGCTCGGAGTCTTCTTCCTCTTCCTCATCATCCATAAACCCGTTTTTTTCATCAATCGGAGCCTTCATGACCGCCCCGTTCGTATTCCACACCACCCATGTCATACCGTATTTTTGCATCCCCTGACGTGCAATGAGCCAGATCAGAGCATTATGGGCGCGCACAGACGCATCAAAGCTAATCACCGCCGCGCTGCGGTCTTCCACAAAACGTCCCTTGTACTGAAATGGAAATTCAGAATCCTTCGCCGAAATCAGCTTGGCATTTCCCTGTAGCTTCGGATGATTCTCCATAGCAGGAAGCATCTTACCTTCCACATAGCAAAACGCTCTGTAGCCCGGCAGTTTATCTGCCAGAAACCGCTCCCAGGACTGTTTGACATCTGCCCTGAGCCATAGATCGTCAGCACTTTCATCCTGCATCTGGACTGAAAAACAGACCATAGCCTTAGCGTCTTCTCCTGTGCCTTCCCGCCTTTCTGCATTCTTATAATATTTCACTTTCAAATTTGGCTGTGATTCCAAATCGGTAAGCAATGTATGACCATCCAGATATGTATATACCACACGCAGGCAGTCAGGCGCATCGGGCTGTCCGCACCATGCCCTGAGCTGTTCCATATACTGGCTGAACCGCTTCGAATTTTCATCTTCAAAAATCAGATACTTGAGCTGTTCCACCAGGGGAAACGGAGTTCCATTATCACCTGTACGGCTCTCTGCCTGCGGCGTACTTGGAATTTCCAGAAATTGATTTTCATCCATCAGCTCGTCTGCAGATACGAACTGACCGTCCTGAGAGAGTACCACATGGTATTTTACTTTTTTACGCACAAACCCCAGCGGAACAAGCCGAACCGATTCTTTCGACTGATCACAAACAATACCGGCATCATACGCCTCGCATAATTTCTGCATCCAACTCATTCGTTTCCCCTCCTTCCCAGACCAACTCCCGCTTCAGTGTCTCCTCCTTCAAACCGCTGAAGTTACCGAACTTTTCTCCAAATTGCTTCGCTTTCATTGGACGGATATTCCGCTTCATCTCTTCCGGTAACTCTTCAGGAGGAAGGAACTGAACCACTCCATTTACCATTTTCGGCTTCCAGAATCTGGCAGCCAGGATATTCTGCCCAGTCTCATCCGGATAATCAAACCCATGAAACATGAGTCCAAATTCCAGTTCTCCATAATGGTCATAATAGCTTTCTCCCTCGCCAAATACACAGGACTCCACATATCCCTGGCACTCCCTCGTCCCCAGGAAAATATCTCTGCGTCCACCCTTCTCCACCATACGTTTCGCAATATTGTGGTGCTTGTTTTCATTAAAATCCTGTTCCAGCTCCTCCCGCCGGTTCTCATTAAAAATAAAATGTGCCCTGACCTGGTAGGATACATCTGCCAGATAGGTATAGACAGACAATGTATTCTTCGGCGCGACATAGCTGATTGGCCGGATATTTTTGGACTCTGTGCGGATTGGTTTCATAATCCTCATCTCATCCACAACCCATATGATCGACGGTTTCCAATAGATACTCTCCGTAATTCCTTTCAGCGCCTGATAGGTCGGAAGCATATAGCTGAACTTTTCTCCTCCCATTCTTGCAATCGGATCGCTGAACAGTGCATAGTTTGCTGACACGCAATACTCAATCTGATTTCTGATTTTCAATACGGCATCCCTCCTTTAGATTATGAGCTCCTTCATTTCCTGCGGCGTAATCGTAACTCCAGCCCACGGATCATAGTATTCGTCCTTTAAAATAACTGCTCCTGTCTCACCCAGAGAGACTAAAGCGTCCTCCCCGGCCAGACGATTAAAAATATGTTCAAATAAATTTACGCTGTACTGTTGAGCCTCTTTTAAAAGTCTGATCTCCTCGCTGAGCGTATGGCGATCCCCCAATCTTTCTATCAATTCCTTTCCTTTGCCATAGGGAACGATTACGCTTTTCGTTTTCTGGTCTATAACCTGAAAAACCGTGCCTGCCGTTCGAAAACTCTGATAAAACCGCTTACTTAAATCGGGCAGCGGATTATTCTCATCCCGCAAATTCCCGGCTGTGCACCGGCACTCACGGTTGGTTGACAGCATGGTAACCAAATCCGAGTTCCACTCTTTGTATGGATATTTTTCAACTTCCTGTGTATATATCTCCTCTTTCGCAAAGTATCTTTTTATCATCTCCGGATTTCCCAGTTCATCCGGATTTTCCACATTGCTAAGTAGGCTCATGCTGATTTCCTTGCCCTTCTGTATATCCGGCAAACGGCTCAGCCTCTCCTCTGCAAGATTCCATAAGTATACGTTTCCCATATCCGCTTCACAATTGCGGTTACAGCGCCCTGCTGCCTGAATCAGGCTTGGAATACCTGCTAAGCTGCGAATTACAGTTGGAAAACTAACGTTGATTCCCGCCTCGATTAAGGCTGTGGAAACGCAGCAGACCAGCTTTTTCTTTGACAGCCAGACCTTGATCCAGCGCAGTATCTCTTTCCGGTGCATCGGACACATAAGTGTACTCAGATGCACACACAAAATCTCATCTTCCGCACAGCCTCCGGCACATTTTTCCAGTTCCTCGTCCGTAAGATCTTGTCGTATTTGTACCTGCCTGTAATTTAATGTCTCCAACTGTTCAGAAATCCCCTGGAAGATATTCCAGGCAGCATCCTTCGTATTTACAATCATCAGCACAGAAGTTTTCTTCCCGATAAATCCCGCAATATCATCGGCAGCCTCCTGATATTTACGTGGTCCCATCTCTGAAATATATGTCACCCGCTTTAATTTTTGATATAGCGCATACACATCCGGTACAAGTTCCTTTGCCTCTAATCCAAGATTCGGCTGCGTCGCCGTACAAAGCAGCACCGTGCAGTTACAAAAACGTACAAGGAATTGAAGCGCCAGCTTAAAAAGCTCCCGGCATTTCTTCGGAAGAGCCTGGACTTCATCGAAAATCAGAACGGAGTTTGCAAATCGGTACATTCTCCTCGCCTTGCCGTTTCCCTTCTGAAAAAATGTATCCAAAAACTGAACCAGACTAGTCAAAATAATATCACTATCGAAACGTTCTGTCAGCCTGCGATAGTTCTCCTCCTCCGCTTCATTCTCCGGAATAACATTAGAATGAAACTCCAAAATCGACGGATAGTCGGAAAGCGCGTCCCGAATATCTCTTGAATTTTGGTCCAAGATTGTATTCATGGGAATGAGGTAAAAAATCCTTCGCTGCCTATACTTCTCAGCCTGGGAGAGCGCGAACCTCAGACTCGAAAACGTCTTACCTCCTCCAGTGGGAACCGACAAGGTATAGATCCCCGGTCCATATTCTCCCGCAGCTCTGCACCATGCTGATATATTGCGCCGAATTGTGGCCAATTCTCCTTCTCTGGGGAATTTTTCCACATAAGCTTCAAGTTTTATAAGAAGTTTTTCCCAATCAGGCTGAGCTTCCTGTGCCATTTCAAATGGGTCTTCATCATATTCAAAACACGCAGAATCCCATCTGTCCGCATCGACAAGAATACTCAGCAAAAGTCTGGCAAGCATTCCCCAGTTGAAAGAATGGCTGTCCAGTCCAAATTCCTTCAACTCCTTACACGCATCATCAAACAACTTGTCCAGTTTCTCTGCGGATGCCACTTCCGTGTAAAAATTTTCCATTGCTTCTATGTAGTAATTCTCCGGCTGTTCCCGCAGGCCGTCTAAATAGGGCGATCTTCCCGAAGCAGTCAGGCAGTCCGGCAAACCGGCATGATGCCCGTAAATACATAAAGAAATCAGCTGAGCAGTCTGTCTTCTCTCCTTCGCTGCCTCCCTCTGCCACCAATGCCGATGAACATAAAGCGCACCCAATCCAGCGTGATTATGATGCCTGCTGCCTGCTCCACGAAGATAGTTCTGGAAATCTGCAGTTCCCTTCCCAAAATCATGCAGCAGCCCCATTAATTTTGCCAGTTTACCCAGTCCCAGCTTTTCAGCCGTCAGGAAGCATAAGATTGCCACATTGGAACTGTGTTTATCCCAATCCTGCTCCTTTCCATCGGACTCTTTTCTATGTGCAATAATCTTTAATCCCCCCTTTGCAGTTCAAGAAATTTACTGTTAACTTATATTTTTTATTATACTCTATTGGTAACAGGCTTTCAAGCGCTTTGGCTTATTTTATATCCTTTTTAACTCGAGTGTATTTATTTAAAGTAAAATTTGATTTTGCTCTTTAACTATGCTATTATTTATAATGTCAAGTAGCAATATACCACTTGTGGATTGAAAAGAGTTTAAAAGCAATTTTTCAAAAAACCCTTATCTGAGAATTTGACATTCATTTTCCAGATAAGGTTTTTTTCCACATATTCCAAATTCTTTTCTGAAATCGTATTTAATACACTTTTGTTCTGTATTAGCAAATGTTAAATCATTTAGATCAGGCATACCGTATTTATTTTGCCAATTACGAAATACTTCTATTTCCATATACCTCTTTCATTATTCTTTTCCTGATCCACAAGCATATCAAAAATCGGTTCCACTGTCAGTATATCTATTATCTGTCTTACGCCCACGAAACCTGCGCTGTCAATCATTGCACATCTATCTATTCATACTGTTCCATATCCTCCTCATAAGTTCCCGTTATCCACCTAATTTAGTTTCCTCACCAACAGAACAATTTCTGATTTTATCCTCTAAGTTCGTTTAATAAATCCACTGTAATATTCTTTGCAACCCTTGAGGCTTTGGCGCAGTTTTCTTCAAAATTACACATTCCCCTGCAGGCATCGGTGTCAGTAATGCAACGAATTGAAATAAATGGTATCCTGTTTACATTGTATACATGGGCTATACTTGCAGTTTCCATATCTACCGTAAAAGGCGCAAATTTATCATTAATCTTCTGCCGTCCTTCATCAGTTATAAATGTCTCCCCTGTCACCATACGTCCCCAGTGCACGTTTCCTGCCGGCTCTATTTTTCTGACAGCGGCTTTTGAACGTTCTACCTTTTTCAGTTATTCTGCAATTATCTATTACAGGCAAAAAAGGAGCTAACTCTTCATCACCTGCGCATACACTTCCCCCCCTGGCACTTCCCGCATTTCCATGTCCTTAAAATTAATCAGCATCTTCAAACCGCCCCCTTTCTGACTTCTTTATCATTTACTGCAGGATTCTTTTGATTCATCGCTCTCATGAAACACCATCCGGTACTCCTGTTCCCCAGTCTCTTTCTCTGTCATACTGTTTTCAATATGGAATCCTTCTGCCTGATAAAATGCCACCGCGCCTGCATTCTTTTCATAAGCATGCAGCGACAGGCGATTTTTCCTCTTTACCTCTGATATCAGTTGATGACCAGTCCCATGCCCCTGATGTCCTTCCACTACAAATAATCCGGCAATGTATTCTGCATCCATTCCGACAAAACCCCTGGATTTCCCCGTATTCCTCAAACACATACACTTCTGCATTTGGCATTCCATCAAGGCGCCCGGCAGCCCCAGCACAAGGCCGCAAGCTGCCGCCAGTTTCACATCTCCGCCGCCGATTCCCCCTTTTACTGCCGCTACCAGGAAAAACAGCGCCGGGAGGTTCTATACTATATGTTGGGGGGTGCTGAAAAGCACACTTCCATCATTCTTTTCGTTGTAATAAAATACATCTATAAGAAGCCTCCT
>UMIC01009940.1_pt1 | contig 26356 bp, 17 predicted proteins | sample 1965681 | NCBI WGS metagenome assembly UMIC01 (sample SAMEA4836114, study PRJEB28245) | human gut metagenome | biome: gut microbiome; material: fecal sample | place: Denmark | collected 2008
CAGTCCGGACCGCTTCACGGTCCAACTTTCTGTCCGCACCCCCGTTTGCCCAGATTACGCAAAATGTACTGTCAGTAGGTGCATCTCCATACCCCTCTACAAAAACCTGTACCTTTTTGTGCAACAAGAAAAGCCGCTCAACCAGCGGCTTTTCTTATTTCGGCATGAAAAAGGCGACCGCCCTTTGTGGACGGTCGCCTTTGTTAATTGTTGTGTAGCTTGCCTTAAGCGCGGGTCTTGATCTCCTCAAGCACCTTGGCAACAAACTCGTCAACGCTCATCTGAACAGTCTCGTTGGAGCGGTCGCGGACGGAGATGTTGCCGGCCTCGACCTCCTTCTCGCCCAGGATAAGCATGTAGGGCACGCGGTCGATGCTGCGGGCCTCGCGGATCTTGTAGCCGATCTTCTCGTCACGGTCGTCGCAGACCACGCGGATGCCGGCCTCCTCCAGCTTGGCGCACACCTCGTGGGCGTAGTCGCGGCTCTTCTCAGAGACCGGAAGCGCCTTGACCTGCACGGGAGCGAGCCAAGTGGGGAACTTGCCCGCAAAGTGCTCAATCAGAATACCGATGAAGCGCTCAATGGAGCCAAAGCACACGCGATGCAGCATGATGGGGCGCTTCTTGGTGCCGTCGGCGTCCACGTACTCCAGATCAAAGTTGAGCGGCATCTGGAAGTCGAGCTGCACGGTACCGCACTGCCAGGTACGGCCGAGCGAGTCCTCCAGGTGGAAGTCGATCTTGGGGCCGTAGAAGGCGCCGTCACCCTCGTTGACCTCGTAGTCCATGCCCAGCTTCTCCAGAGCGGTGCGCAGGCCCTCCTCGGCGCGAGCCCAGTCCTCGTCCGAGCCCATAGAGTCCTCGGGGCGGGTGGAAAGCTCAACGTGGTACTTAAAGCCAAACTTCTGGTACACGGAGTCAATGAGGTTGACCACGCCCACGATCTCGTCGGTCAGCTGGTCAGGACGCACAAACAGGTGGGCGTCGTCCTGGTTAAAGCAGCGCACGCGGAACAGGCCGTGCAGGGCGCCGCGCAGCTCGTGGCGATGCACCAGGCCAATCTCGCCGGCGCGGATGGGCAGCTCGCGATAGGAGTGCGGCTTTGAGGCGTACACCAGCACGCCGCCCGGGCAGTTCATAGGCTTAATGCAGTACTCTTCGTCGTCGATGACGGTGGAGTACATGTTGTCCTTGTAGTGGTCCCAGTGGCCCGAGGTCTTCCACAGCTGCTTGTTCATGATGAGCGGCGTGGAGATCTCCACGTAGCCGGCCTTGTGGTGGATCTCGCGCCAGTAGTCCAGCAGCGTGTTCTTAAGGATCATGCCGTTGGGCAGGAAGAACGGGAAGCCGGGAGCTTCGTCGCGCATCATAAAGAGGTCCATCTCGCGGCCGATCTTGCGGTGGTCGCGCTTCTTGGCCTCCTCGAGCATGTGCATGTGCTCGTCGAGCTCCTCCTTGGTGGCAAAGGCGACGCCGTTGATGCGGGTGAGCATCTTGTTGTCCTTGTCGCCCTTCCAGTAGGCGCCCGAGACGCCGGTGAGCTTAAAGGCCTTGAGGGCCTTGGTGTAGCAGATGTGGGGGCCGACGCACATGTCGATGTAGTCGCCCTGCTGGTAGAAGGTGATGCGGGCGTCGTCGTCCAGGTCGCCGATGTGCTCGACCTTGTACTTCTCGCCGCGCTCCTCCATAAGGGCGATGGCCTCGGCGCGGGGCTTCTCGTACACGGAAAACTTGAGGTTCTCCTTGACGATCTTTTTCATCTCGGCCTCGATCGCGGGGAAGTCGTCCTCGCTGATCTTGACGCCCTCGGGCAGATCGACGTCGTAGTAGAAGCCATTGTCGGTCGCGGGGCCGTAGGCAAAGTCGGCCTCGGGATAGAGGCGCTTGATGGCCTGCGCCATGATGTGCGCGGCGGAGTGACGGATGACGTGCGTGACCTCGTCCTGCGGGAGCTCGGCCACCGAACCGTCATTGTAGAGTGCCTTCATGGGTATGTTTTCTCCTCTCGGATGCCTGATGCAAGTGCGTGCGATGCGCTCGGCGTTTTAACTTGCATCATTATAGGCAGGTTGCCTTGGTATACAAGCGCCCGCCGCACCTTAATGGCACGGCGGGCGATTTTCTACGCATGCTTCATCGTGTGGGCGGGGTGCGCGTGTGGCTTGCGCGGGACGCGTGGTGCCCGCGGCTTGCGGCCGGCCCGGCGATGGATGCGTTACTGGATGCGAGTTCGGCAGTAGGGGCAGACCTTCCAGTGCGCATCGAGCGGGCGATGGCAGCTGGGGCAGACGTTGCGAACCTGGGTGTCACACACCGGGCAGACGACGAAGTCCTTCTCGATGGGTGCGCCGCACTGCGGGCAGGTGCCGTACTGGGCAAGCTGGCGCTCGCGCAAGGCCATGTCCAGCTCCTGCTCCTCGCGGTCGGACGCGTAGGAGTGCGGGCGCAGGACCAGGTAGGCAATGAGGCCCACAAACGGGATGAGGGCGATGATGCCCCATGCCACGTAGGCGCTGGCGCCGCGGCGGCGAGCGTCGATGAACACATAGACGACCGACAGCACATACAGGGCGATGATAAAGCCAACAAAGGCATAGACGACGCCCATAAGCTGCGGCGACATGAGCTCGGAGATGTACTTGGACATTACGGGTACCTTTCGGAATATTAACAGTCTGGTCAAGTTTACCACGGGGTTTGTTTATATGGGACCACGGCTAGGGGCGGGGCTGGTGCGGACACAAACAACTCAATCTGTAACAGGTGGGAGCGGAATCCGGGTCTAGGTGTTACAGAACGAGACATAACTTCAACGTGGTAGCCGGCAAACGAGGTTGTCGACGTTATCGGGTCTCCCCTCGTCTGCCGTTGGCGGGTGTTGCGGGGCTGTTCGCCGCATTGCCGCCGCACTGGGGGTGTGCGGACCGTAGGATAGTCTTATTGACGGCCTGTCAACTCGTCTGGGAGGCACTGTGACAGAAACGTTTGATATCGCGATTGTCGGCGCGGGCATCACCGGATGCGCCATCGCGCGGCAGCTCGCGCGATTTGACCTTTCCATTTGCGTGGTCGAGGCGGCTAACGATATTGCGCTGGGCGCGTCGAAGGCCAACGGCGGCCTGGTGCACGCCGGCTACGATCCGGCGCCGGGCACGGTAAAGGCGCAGGTCAATGCCCGTGGCTGCGAGCTGTATGGTACTTGGGCTCAGGAGCTGGGCTTTTTGTTTTGCCGTACCGGATCCATGGTGCTGGGCTTTAACGACGAGGACCGCGCGCATCTGGAGAAGCTGCGGTGCAACGGTCATGTCAACGGTGTGCCCGAGCTGTCGATCGTCGGACCCGACCGCATCCACGAACTGGAGCCGCGCGCCAGTGCCGATGCAACGTGCGCGTTGTGGTGCCCCTCCACTGGCTTTGTCGACCCGTTTGAGGTTGCCATCGCCGCGCTGGAGAATGCCGTGGCCAACGGGGTGACGTTTATGCGGTCCGCGCCGGTGGAAACGATTGAAGTCGCGGGCTCGGGCGACGACGCGCGCTTTACGCTGGCGACCCCCGCCGGCAACGTGCGCTGCCGCTACCTGATCAACGCCGCGGGCAACGGCGCCGCCGACATCTCGCATATGGCGGGCGCCGAGGAGTTCCAGATGGTCTGGCGTCAGGGCAACATCGTGGTGCTGGACAAGGAGCCGCGCACGCTCATGCCGCTCTACCCCGTTCCGACGCCGGTTTCCAAGGGCGTCATCGTGACGGGCACCGCGCATGGCAACACCGTGATAACCGCCACGGCCGCTGTGCGCGAGCCGGGCGACACGCAGACCTATGCGAGCGATGTGAACGCGCTGCTGAGCGGCGCGCGCAAGCTGGTGCCCGATCTGGATACGCGCCGCGTGGTGCGCGCATTTGCCGGCGGGCGTCCGGTCATTCAGGAAACGAACGACTTCTTTATTGGACAGTCGGCCGTGGTGCCGGGGCTGTTCCAGGCGGCTGGCATTCAGTCGCCGGGCGTGGCGAGCGCGCCGGCCATTGCCGAGCGCATGGAGCTTGTGATGCGTGAGGCGGGCGTGGAGCTGCACGAGCGGGCGGACTGGAACCCAATTCGCCGCGCGCCGGACGATTTTGACCGCGCACCGCTGGCGCGCAAGGAGGAACTGATCGAGTCCGATCCCGCGTGGGGACAGATTGTCTGCCGCTGCGAGACGGTGCCCGAGGCCGAGATTGTGGCCGCGATTCGACGCCGCCCGGGCGCGGTTTCGGTCGAGGGCGTCAAGCGCCGCTGCCGCGCCGGCATGGGTCGATGCCAAAGCGGCTTTTGCCAGAGCCGTGTGGTGGCGATTCATGCCCGAGAGCTGGGCTGCGACCCCGGCGAGGTATTACTGGAGGATACCGGCTCCTGGCTGGTCGAGGGTCCTTTGAAGGGGGTGCGCTAGGATGGCGAAATTCAAATCGAGCGCGATTGATTGCGGCGTCGTAGAAGCCGTACAGACGCAGGCCTTTGACGTGGTCGTTATCGGCGGCGGACCTGCCGGCATGGCGGCCGCGCTGGCCGCGCATAAGGCAGGCGCACGCGTGGCCATCGTGGAGCGCGAGCAGCACCTGGGCGGCATCCTCCGCCAGTGCATCCACCCCGGCTTTGGCCTGTCGCACTTTAAACAGGAGCTCACCGGTCCCGAATACGCGCAGCGCTTTATCGACCAGGTGCGCGCAACCGACATTGCGCTGTTCTTGGACAGTATGGTGCTTGGGATTGATTCGGGCGAGTGCGCGTCGGGTGTAGACGAGAGCGCAGAAGATGGCGTCACCTATACCGTCACGCTTATGAGCCCTGCCGGCATGTTGCAACTCGCCGGGCGCGCGATCGTCCTTGCCATGGGTTGCCGTGAGCGCACCCGCAGCGAGATCAAGATCCCCGGTAGTCGTCCCGCCGGCGTGTTTACGGCCGGCTTAGCGCAGCGATACATCAATATCGAAAACCTCAAGCCCGGCTCGCGCGCCGTCATTTTGGGCTCGGGCGACATCGGGCTTATCATGGCGCGCCGCTGCACGCTCGAGGGGATTTCCGTCGAGGGCGTATACGAGCTCATGCCGTACGCCAACGGTCTGCGCCGCAACGTCAAGAACTGCCTGGAAGACTTTGGAATTCCGCTGCACCTGTCCACCACCGTCACACGCGTAATCGGGCACGACCGCGTGGAGGCCGTCGAGGTAAGCCAGGTCGACGAGCACCTGGCGCCCATCGCCGGGACAGAGCGCATCGTTCCGTGCGACACGCTGCTGCTTTCGGTGGGATTGATTCCCGAAAACGAGCTTTCGGTTACCGCAGGCGTGGAGCTTGACCCGCGCACGCGCGGCGCCGTGGTGGATCAGAGCCTGCAGACGGGCGTGCCGGGCATCTTTGCCTGCGGCAACGTGCTGCACGTGCACGACCTGGCCGACAACGTAACGACCGAGTCCGAGAGGGCTGGCGCAGCTGCGGCGGCGTGGGCGTTGAACGGCGACGACTGGGCGAGCGCTACGGGCACGGGCTGCGAGCTCACGGTCTCCCCCGCCGGTATCGCGGGATACGCGCTGCCGGGACGCATTACGGCTGTGGCACTCACCAAACTCAACTTCCGCGTGCGCCGACCGGTCGACGCCGCCCGCGTGCGCATTTTAGCAGGCGGCGAGGAACTGTTCGCAGGCAAGGTCTGTGCATTTAAGCCGAGCGTCATGGAAAGTTTCCCGTTGCCGGCAAAGGTGATTCAGCGCGCACTTGACCTGGGTGTTAACGAGATTGTCCTGTCCGTCGATCCCATTGAGGAGGCATAAGGCCATGAGCACGAATGTGACTGAGACGTTGCAGTTCAACTGCACCACTTGCCCATCCGAGTGCCTCCTGACCGTAGAGGTGGAGCGTGATGCCAATGGCTCCGTGGTAGAGGTTCGCTCCGTTACCGGCAACAGCTGCCCGCGCGGTGAGAAGTTCGCACATCAGGAGCTCACCTGTCCCATGCGTGTGCTTACCACTACCGTGGCCGTATCCGGCGGCGACGAAGCCCTGCTCCCCGTGCGCACCGCTGAAGCCATCCCGCTAGAACTCCACGCCCAAGCCATGAACTTAATCCGAGACCTAGTCGTCAACGCCCCCATCCGCATGGGCGACGTCGTGCTGGAAGACCTCCTCAACACGGGCATCAACCTAATCGCCAGCATGAACATCGACCGAGTCTAAGTAGCTAATTAGGGAAGGGGCTCTTTTAGCTACTTTTGCCGCTCGCCAGGCTGGTCATGCCAAGGAGTGTCCCGAAGTGCCGGCATAAAAGGAACGTCCCTATCTGCCGGGCTTGGGATACCATGGTGGCACCCTAGCGAAAGGATGTTTCATGGCACATGTCGATGACCGGCGCGCGGCGCGCGTGCTCGATGCGCTCGAGGCTCAGCACCCCGGCGCACAGCTGCTCGTAAACGACCCATGGTCGATCTATTACCTGACCGGCTTTTATGCCGATATGTTCGAGCGTTTTTGCGGTGTGCTGCTCGCGCGCAATGCCGAGCCAGTGATCCTGGTCAACGCGCTGCATCAGCTGCCCGAGTATGACAATGCCCGCGTCGCCTACCACACCGATACCGACGTCGTGGCCGACGCCATCGCGAGTGAGATCGACCCGACCAAACCGCTTGGCATCGATACCGTCATGCGCTCCGGCTTTTTGATGCCCCTTCTGGAGCACCATGCGGCCAGCGAGTTTTTCCTGGGCGACTTTGCCGTCACCGCCGCACGCACCTACAAGGATGCCGCCGAACAGGGGCTGATGCGCGCGTCCTCGGTCGCTAACGACGCCGTGATGGCCGACGCCATCAAGCTCGTCCACGAGGGCGTGACGGAACGCGAGATTGCCGACCAGATGCTCGGCCTGTATCGCAAGCACGGCTGCGAGGGCTTTAGCTTTCCGCCCATCGTGAGCTTTGGCGCCAACGCCGGCGACCCGCACCACGAACCCGACGACACCGTACTCAAGCGCGGCGACGTGGTGCTGTTCGACATTGGCGGGCGACGCTGCAACTACTGCTCGGACATGACGCGCACGTTCTTCTGGGGCGAGCCGGACGAGGAGACGGCGCGCATCTACGACATCGTGCGTCGCGCCAACGAGGCCGCCGAAGCGCTCATCGCACCGGGCGTGCGCATGTGCGACCTGGACCGCGCCGCACGCGACGTGATTGAAGACGCGGGCTATGGGCAGTACTTTACGCACCGCCTGGGACACTCGATTGGCCTGCAAGACCACGAGCCGGGCGACGTCTCGCTCGTCAACGAGCAGGTTGTCGAGCCGGGCATGACCTTCTCTATCGAACCGGGCATCTACCTCCCCGGCCGCACCGGCGTCCGCATCGAGGACCTTGCCCTGGTGACCGAGTCCGGCGTCGAGATCCTCAACGCCTACCCCCACGATCCGGTCCGCCTCGACTAGGCAATGCGGCAAAGGGGCTGTCCCTTTGCCGCATCCCACCAATACCGCGCCACAAAAACGGCCTATCTACTACGTTTAACCCGCATGGGTCGACCATAACTGGTTTTTCGCAAAATATGCAAGCCGTCTACCTGCGGTTTTTATTTCGCGATTCTCGGCATGGTCGAGGGTAGTCGGTATAACGTAGTAGATAGGCCCATTTCGTGGCGAGCGAGTCAACTCGGGGCACAGGGCAGCCAAAAAAGCCCCGTCCCAAATTGGCTGCTTTTGAGTTGCGGTGATATACGGACTGTTTGAGGCTTCTGGCTTGTAAAACAGTCCGTATTTCACCGCAACTGATGAGGGGATGGGTTAGCGGAGCAGACCGGCTACTTCGCCGGCTAGGGTGATGGTGCCGGCTGCTACGAAGGGCTCGCCCGCGGCCTTGAAAGCTGCAAGGGCCACGGAAACGCTGGGGTATACGCCCGCGAGCTTATCGGCATCAACGAGGGCGGCGAGCTCCTCTGCCGACAGGGCACGATCGGAATCGGTCTGAGTCACGACCACGCGCGGGAAAGCCGGGATCAGTACGTCAACGATGCCCGCCACGTCCTTGTCGGCCAGCGCGGCGCACAGCAGCGTGGGGCGATTCTCCACGCACGGATCGATCTCGTCCAGCGCACTCACAAAGTTCTCGCAGCTCTGAGGGTTATGACAGGCGTCGATCAGCTTGAGCGGATCGGTCCCCAGCACGTCAAATCGACCCGGCGTGGGACAGCCCATAAGCGACGCATCGAGCTTGTCATGATCGAGCTCGCGACCCAGATACCCCTCGCAAAGCATAATCGCGCACGCGGCATTCTGCGGCTGATACGCCGGCTTAACCATGCTCGACGTATAGATCGCACGCGGCGTGGTGCAGCTAAACTCAACCGTGTCGCCCACATGCGCAGGCACCCTGGTCGTGGCATGGCTCACCACGAGCGGCACGATGCCGCACTCGCGACAACGCGCATCCATCACGCGCTGAACACTCGCCTCATGCGTGCCCTCACCCAGTACAACCAGGCGCCCGGGTTTAATGACCGCAGCCTTCTCCCCCGCAATGGCCTCGAGAGTGTCGCCCAAAATACGTGTGTGATCGAGTCCGATACCCGTGATGGCAACGGCGACGGGATCGGTCGCACTCGTGGCGTCCCAACGCCCGCCCATGCCAACCTCGAGCACGGCAACATCCACACGAGCCTCGGCAAACACCACAAGCGCGGCAGCCGTCAGCAGGTCAAACGGCGTGATGGTAAAGGCACGCTCCCCCACCGCCACACGACGCGCATTCACGCGATGTCCCGCCTCGACAGCTGCCGAAACGCCACGGGCAAAGGCCTCGTCGCTCACAACGCGCCCGTCAACCTCCATGCGCTCGGGATAGCGCACCAGCTGCGGCGACGTATACAGCGCGGTCTTGAGCCCCTCACCACGAAGAATGGCAGCCGAAAAACGCGTAGTCGAAGTCTTGCCATTGGTACCGGCAACCTGAATGCAATCAAAGTACTCATCCGGACGCCCCAGCTCATCGAGCATATCGACAACCGTCTCGAGCAGAGGCCCAGCATCCCCAGAAATCCGCCCCGTATCAGCAGCCAGCCCAACAGCCTCATCAAACGAAAGCAACTCAAACGAGAACGGCACAGAATACGACCCAGAACGCTTAGGCATAAACCAAAGTCCCCTCAACATAAAAAGAGGCCCGTAACAAACAACGAGCCCCTCCCATTCAAAATATCAGCCAAACACCGCTTTGCAGCAGAATCAAGGCCACAACCAAGTGGCCCTTACATGCCAGGTTCAGTCAACCCCGTAACCGCTATGGGAGCGGTTTGGGGCTTTGCTCGATACAAGTTCCGCACGAGCCGAAGGCCACTTAATGTGGCCTTCGTGCGAGCAGGACTGTTCGCAGTAGCGAGCAATGCCCCAAACCGCGTCCCCCCAATTACGCCTACGAGAAGTCAGCAACCTGAGCAGTCAGCGCCGCCAGGATCTCCTTGAGCTCAGCTGCACGGTCCCTCTTCTTCTGGACCACCGCGGGCGCGGCCTTGGCCACAAAGCCCTCGTTGGCAAGCGTCTTCTCACAACCGGCGAGCTCCTTCTGGGCCGCGGCGATCTCCTTCTCCAGACGTGCCTTCTCGGCGGAAAGGTCGACCTTGCCCTCAAGCACCACAAAGACCTCAACGCCGCTGTCGACCACGGCAATGCTCGCGGCCGGCTTCTCGACGTCGGTGCCCATGACCAGCGAGACGGTGTTGGCCAGCGGCTCGATGGTCGAGCGCAGGCTCTCGAGCTTCTCGATGTCCTCGGCACCGGCGCGTACGACCACGTCGAGCTCGGACTTGGGGCTCAAGCGATAACGCGAACGCGTGGCGCGGGCGGCGGAAACGACGGTGCGGCACAGCTCAAACGCGCGCTCGGCGGGCTCGTCGACGTACTTGGCGTAGTCGGCGGGCTCCGGCCACTTGGCGATCATGAGCGCCTCGGCACGGTCAACGTTGCCCTCGGCATCCAAGTCGAGCACGCTCGCCGGCATGTTGTCCCAAATCTCCTCGGTGACAAACGGCATAAGCGGGTGCATCAGGCGAATGGAGGTGTCGAGCACAAAGATCAGATTGCGCTGCGCCTGCAGACGACCCTCGCCCTTCAGGCGGGCCTTGGTGACCTCGACGTACCAGTCGCAGACCTCGTTCCAGAAGAACTGCTGCACACCGCGGGCCATGTCGCCAAAGGTGTAGTTCTCAATGCCCTCGGTGACCATCTTGACGGCCTTGGCCAGGCGGCTGAACATCCAGGCGTCGGCCGGCGTCTCCACGACGGGCTCGCCGGGCGTGTAGCCCACCATGTTCATGAGCAGGAAGCGGCTGGCGTTCCAGATCTTGGTCACAAACGACTTGGCCTGGTCGGTACGCGGACTGTCGATAAGCTTCTTAGTCTTCTTGTCGATGTTCGCGTCGAACTTGACGTCCTGGTTGTTGGTGCAGAGGGTCAGCAGGTTGAAGCGCATGGCGTCGGCGCCGTACATACCGATGAGGTCCATGGGGTCAACGCCGTTGCCCTTGGACTTGGACATGCGGCTGCCGTCCTTGGCCAGGATCGTCGGATAGATGACGACGTCCTTAAACGGCACCTCGTCCAGGAAGTACAGCGAGCTCATGACCATGCGGGCGACCCACAGCGCGATGATGTCGCGTGCGGTGACGAGCGCGGTCGTGGGGTGATGGCCCTCGAGCAGCTCCGGCTTTTGCGGCCAGCCCTGCGTGGCGAAGGTCCACAGCTGCGAGCTGAACCAGGTGTCCAGCACGTTCTCGTCCTGATGCACGTGATGGCCACCGCACTTGGGGCACACGTCGGTGTCCTCAGTAAGAGCGTCCTCCCAGCCGCAATCCTCGCAGTAGAACACGGGGATGCGGTGGCCCCACCACAGCTGGCGCGAGATGCACCAGTCCTTGAGGTTCTCCATCCAGGTGGTGTAGGTCTGCGTCCAGCGCGCGGGGTGGAAGGTGACCTTACCGGAGTTGACGGCGTCAAGCGCCGGCCCCTTGAGTTTGTCGACGGCCACGAACCACTGCTCGGACAGCCACGGCTCAAGCGCGGCGTCACAGCGGTAGCAGTGCATGACGGAGTGGTCGTGATCCTCCACGTGATCGAGCAGGTCATGCTCCTCAAACCACTTGATGACGGCCTCGCGGCACTCCTCGCGGGTCATACCGGTGAACTCGCCGTAGCCTTCGACGACCACCGCGTGCTCGTCGAAGATATTGATCTGCGGCAGGTCGTGAGCCTGACCCATGGCGTAGTCGTTGGGGTCGTGGGCCGGGGTGACCTTAACGAAGCCGGAACCGAAGTTGGCATCGACATGCCAATCCTCAAAGATGGGGATCTCACGGTCGACGATGGGAAGCTTGACGGTCTTGCCCACGAAGGCGGCCTTCTCGGGGTCCTTCGGGGAAACGGCGACGCCCGTGTCACCGAGCATGGTCTCGGGGCGCGTGGTGGCGACGACGATGTAGTCCTGGCCGTTGACCGGCTCGGTCAGCGGGTAGCGCAGGTGCCACAGGTGGCCCTTCTCGTCCTTGTACTCGGCCTCGTCGTCCGAGATGGCGGTGGTGCAGTTGGGGCACCAATTGACGATGCGCTTGCCGCGATAGATCAGGCCGTCATGATACCAATCACAGAAGACCTTACGCACGGCCTGCGCATAGTCCTCGTCCATGGTAAAGCGCTCGTTATCGAAGTCGACGGAGCAGCCCATGCGCTTGATCTGCTCGACGATGATGCCGCCGTACTCGTGGGTCCAGTCCCAGCAGGCGTCGACAAACTTGTCGCGACCGATCTCCAGGCGGCTAATGCCCTCGCTCTTGAGCTTCTTGTCGACCTTAGTCTGCGTGGCGATACCGGCGTGATCGGTTCCGAGCACCCAGCGCGTGGACTTGCCGCGCATGCGGGCCATACGAATGATGGCGTCCTGGATGGAGTCGTCGGTAGCGTGACCCATGTGAAGCTTGCCGGTAACGTTGGGAGGCGGAATGGTGACGGTGCAGTCGCCCACGCCCTCACGGCGCTTGTAGTAGCCGCCGTCGAGCCACTTCTGCAGGATCGCCGGCTCGTTGGTCGACGGATCGTAGTTCTTGGGCATCTCTTCCATATATCTCTCCCTTGCCCGTCGGCGTGTCCGCCTGCTTGGTTTTCGCTCGGTCAGGTCCTGACTCGCACGAAGAGCACATTAAGTGCTCTTCGGCTCGTGCGGAATCTACGAAAACCAAGCAGGCGGACACGCCTTAGGTATCGATTACTTCAGTCTGAATGGACTTTGCTGAGACTTTAAACAAACACACAGAATAACACAGGTAGTTGGGGTTATTGCGTATATATAAAATAGCCTCCGACCGCGGGTGGTCGGAGGCTATTTGCAAACACGCTTTAGGCTGGTTTAGCCGTAGATGCGTTGGGGCTGTTCTTCGCCCTTTACGGAGGCTTCGGTCACAACGACCTTGGAAACACCCTCCTCGCTGGGGAGGTCGAACATCGTCTGCTGCAGCACGTCCTCGCAGATGGAGCGCAGGCCGCGGGCGCCGGTCTTGCGGGCAAGTGCCATGCGGGCGATCTCGTGCAGAGCTGCGTCCTCAAACTCAAGCTCAACGTCCTCGAGCTGGAACATTTTGCGGTACTGGCGCACCACGGCGTTCTTGGGCTCGGTCAGGATCGACACCAGGTCGTCCTCGTCAAGCGCCTGCGTCTGAGTAACGACAGGCGTACGTCCCACAAACTCGGGGATCATGCCAAAGGCGTTGAGGTCCTGCGGGAGCACCTGACGCAGCAAGTCGTTCTCGTCGACCGAGGTGGGGCCGGCGATCTCGGAGTTAAAGCCCACGCCCTTGTTGCCCACGCGGTCGGCGATGATCTTGTCCAGACCCACAAAGGCACCACCGCAGATGAACAGGATGTTGGTCGTATCGATCTGCAGCAGCTCCTGCTGGGGATGCTTGCGGCCGCCGGTGGGCGGAACGCTGGCCACCGTGCCCTCAAGGATCTTAAGCAGCGCCTGCTGAACGCCCTCGCCCGAAACATCGCGGGTAATGGAGAGGTTCTCGGCTTTGCGGGCGATCTTGTCGATCTCGTCCACGTAGATAATGCCCACCTGAGCGCGCTCAATGTCGCCATCGGCAGCATTGATGAGCTTGAGCAGGATGTTCTCCACGTCCTCGCCCACGTAGCCGGCCTCGGTAAGCGCGGTGGCATCGGCGATGGCAAACGGCACCTCGAGGATGCGCGCAAGCGTCTGGGCGAGCAGGGTCTTGCCGGTACCGGTGGGACCGAGCAGCAAAATGTTGGACTTGGCGAGCTCCACCTCGTCCATATCATCGTCGAACTGCGAGCCAACGCCGTCGTCAAAGGCAGACACCGCGGCGCCGCCCTCGATCACGCGGCGATAGTGGTTGTACACGGCCACCGACATGGCGCGCTTGGCGTCCTCCTGACCCATGACATAGGCAGAAAGCTCGTCATAGATCTCGTGCGGCGTCGGCACGCGTGTGATGACCTGGCGGTCGTCCTCGAGCTCAAAACCCTCGGTCTCGGGATCCACGGCGGGCTGGGATGCAGCCTGGCCGTGGTCGTTGAGGAAACCCGGCAGCTTGCCGTTGCGGGCGGCGTCCATAAAGTCCGAAGCCAGCGACTCCTCCAGAATCTCGGAACAGGCGGCGACGCACTCGTCACAGATAAAGATGTTGGTCGGGCCCTTTACGAGGCGACGGACCTGGCCCTGCTCTTTTCCGCAGAAGGAGCAGCGGATGGGGTTGCCGTTCTCGTCAAAGTTGTCCTGCATGTTTCCTGCCATCCTAGGCGTCCTTCGCGGCGAGATCGCGCGAGGTGACAATACGGTCGATCAGACCGTAGTCGAGGGCCTCGGCAGCGGTCAGGTAGTTGTCGCGCTCGGTGTCGGCCTGGACCTTCTCGATGGGCTGGCCCGAGGCGTCGGACAGGATCTGGTTGAGCTCGCGGCGAGTCTTCTTGATCTCCTCGGCCACGATCTCGATCTCGGTCTGCTGACCCTGGGCACCGCCGCTGGGCTGGTGAATCATGACCTTGGAGTGCGGCAGGCAGAAGCGCTTGCCCTTAGCGCCGGCTGAAAGCAGCACGGCGGCCATGGACGCGGCCATACCGACGCAGATGGTGGAGACCTGCGGCTTAATGAAGTTCATGGTGTCAAGAATCGCCAGGCCGGAGTAGACCTCGCCACCGGGCGAATTGATGTAGAGCGAAATATCCTTCTCGGCATCCTGACTCTCAAGATGCAGCAGCTGAGCAACGACCAGGTTGGCGCTGACGGAGTTAATCTCCTCGCCCAAGAAGATGATGCGGTCGTTGAGCAGGCGCGAATAGATATCGTAGCTGCGCTCGCCGCGCGGCGTCTGCTCGATAACGTATGGCACGAGGGCGGAATCGAACTTAGCGATCATACGCATCTCCATTTCTCTCTTGCGGACCAAATTGGTTCTAGATAAACGTACGGTGCCCGCATGCTATGCATTGGCTGGCACCGTACGAAGCAACCGGATAACCGGTGTATAACTTTACCCCATCACGAGCGCACGCATGCGCTCGCGGGCAAGGTGGCGAGAATTACTCGGCGTCCTTGGCGGTCTCGTCGACCTCGGTCACCTTGGCGTTCTCGACCAGGTGGTCGACGGCCTTGGAACGACGGATGGACTCGCGGACGGCAGGCATGCGGCCATCAGCGATGAACTCAGCCTTGGAAGCCTCGACGTCCTTGACGCCAGCCTTCTCGAACTCAGCGTTGATGTCGTCCTCGGTGACCTCGATCTTGAGCTCACGGGCGAGGGCGTCCAGAGCCAGGGACTCACGGGCAACGTCGTTGGCCTGCTTGTGCAGGTCGCCGATGAACTGCTCCATGGTCAGACCGGAAGCGGGCAGCCAGGTGTCCAGAGTCATGCCGCGGGCAGCGAGGTTGGACAGGAAGTTCTGGCCAAGCTCCTCAAAGACGGACTGCTCGTAGTCAGCATCCATCTCGTCGAGCTGCAGGCGCTCGGCGAGAGCGGAGACGCAACGGTTCTCCTTCTCGGCCGGGAGGCGGGAAGCCTTGTCCTGCTCGATCTCGATCTTGATGGCGTCGCGCATAGCGTCGATGCTGTCGAAGCCAAAGTCGGACTTGACGAGCTCGTCGGTGAGCTCGGGGGTGTTGCGGACCTTGATGCCCTTGACGGTGACCTCGACGGTGTGGGTCTCGGCCTCCTCGCCCTCCTCGACCTCGTCGGTCCAGGTGACGGTCTTGACGTCGTCAACGTTAGCGCCGATCAGGGCCTCGTTGAACTCCTTGGGGTTGCTGTCGCTACCGGCGATGAGCATACGGCCCTCGGCGGCAAAGTTGTCGGCGTTCTCGACGGCCTTGAGGTCGACGGTAACGTAGTCCTCGGCCTCGACGGCGCGACCCTCGACGTCCTCGAAGGTGGCACGGTAGTTGAGGAGCATCTCGACCTGGTTGTTGATCTCGGACTCGGTGACCTCCGCGGGGGGCATCTCGATCTCGACGGCGTCGAAGGAGGAGAGCTCAGCGGCGGGACGCAGGGAGAACTCGACGGTGTAGGTGTAGTCCTCGTGATCCTTGGCGAGGTCGAGCTCCTTGTAGTCACCGTTCTTGGTGGGGACGATGTCCAGCTCGTTGAGGACGGCGGGCTCGTTGGCGGCGATCAGGTCGTTGGTGGCCTGAGCGAGGGTAGCCTCGGCGCCAAGAGCGGAGTCGATGACCGGACGGGGGGCCTTGCCGGCACGGAAGCCCGGGAAGCGGTACTTCTTGGCGGTGTCCTTGTAAGCCTTCTTGATCGCGGCGTCGACGTCGGCGGCCGGGATGGTGACCGTAGCGGTGAGCTTGGCGTCCTTGACGTCAGAAGCGGTGATGTTCAACACGTTCCTCCTCATACTGCCCAGCTTATCTGAGGTGCTGGTACCTTTATGCAACAAAGAGTCGCGACGGCCGAAGCCGACGCAGATGCGTTGGTGCGGGCGAAAGGACTCGAACCTTCACGGGAATCCCACCAGAACCTAAATCTGGCGCGTCTACCAATTCCGCCACGCCCGCATGAGCGCACAGACTAGGAATGATAGCAGATACGAACGGCAAGCGCACGCACACCTTTTACAAGCTCACGACCTCACCACGAGTGCAAAAGGCGGGACGAGTTGCCCCGCCCCGCCAATTACGACTTGTTCGCCGACCCGCTACTCCCCCAGCAGGGCCTTCTCGGGCGTGATGGGCAGTGAGCGAACCTGATGGCCGGTGGCGTGCGCCACGGCCGAGGCTACTGCGGCGAGCGGCGTGTTGATGACGACCTCGCCGATCGACTTGGCGCCAAACGGGCCCGTCGGCTCGTAGCTCGGCTCAAAGGCCACGCGAATGCTGCCGATATCCAGGCGCGTGGGCAGCTTGTAGCTCATAAAGTTGCCGGTGCGCAGGCGGCCGCGGTCATCGTGCTCGACAATCTCGTAGAGCGCATGGCCGATACCCTGGGCAATGCCGCCCTCGGCCTGGACGCGCGCGAGCGCTTCGTTGATAACGGTGCCGCAGTCCACAGCCGCCACGTAGTCCACCACGGTCACCTTGCCGGTGGCCTTGTCGACCTCGACCTCGGCAATGCCGGCCATAAACGGCGGGGGCGAAACGGGCAGGCAGGCAGAGGCATGCGAGGTGAGCGCGTCGCCGCCTGCGATGTTCTTGACGCACAGGTTGGCAAAGTCGCGCAGCGTGAGGTAGCGGTTCTGCTCACGCGCGGCACGCTCGTCGGACAGGCGCACGTACTGACCATCAAAGACCACGTCGGCGGCGTCCACGTCCCACATCTGGGCGGCCTTGGCGCAGATCTTCTCACGCAGCTCGGTCGCGGCGTTCTTGGCGGCAAGGCCCGTCACGTACGTACCCGAGCTCGCGTACGAGCCGGCATCGAACGGCGACACGTCGGTGTCCACGCCGCGCACCACGATCAGCGAGCTCTCCACACCCAGCTCCTCGGCGGCAATCTGCGCCAGGATCGTGTCGACGCCCATGCCGTTATCGGTGGCGCCGGTACCGATGGTAATGAAGCCGTCCTCTTCCAGGCGCATGTCGATGCCGGCGATATCCACGTTGGAGATGCCCGAGCCCTGCATGGTAAGCGCGCAGCCCAGGGCGCGCACGCGGTCGCCCAGGTCCACGGCCAGCGGCTTGTCGCGCCAGCCGATCATGTCCATCGCGCGCAGCAGGCAGCGGTCGAGCGCGCAGGCGTTGAGCTTCTCGTTGTAGTACTGCGGCATGATCTCGCCCTCGTGCACGATGTTCTTAAGGCGCAGGTCGGCGGGGTCCATGTGCAGCATGTCGGCGAGTTCGTTGACAGCGCTCTCCACGGCAAACTGGCCCTGGGTGGCACCGTAGCCGCGATAAGCGCCGCCGCGGTTGGTGTTGGTGTAGACGGCGTCCCAGCTAAAGCGGCTCGCCTTCACGTGGTTGTAGATGGGCAGGCTCTTGTGGCCCGAAAGGCCAATCGTCGTGGTGGCGTGCTCGCCGTACGCGCCGGCGTTGGACAGCGTGTGCAGATCGATGGCCGTGATGGTGCCGTCGTTCATAGCGCCCAACTTAACGGTCATCTGCATCTGGTGGCGCGAGTTGCCCGCGGTGATAGTCTCCTCGCGGGTGTAGCAGCAGTAGCTCGGACGGCCGGTCTGCTGGGTCACGAACGCCACGAAGATCTCGCAGCAACCCGTCTGCTTGGAGCCAAAGCCGCCGCCGATGCGCGGCTTGATGACCTGCACCTGCGACTGCGGAATATCGAGCGACTGCGCGACCATGCGGCGCACGTGGAAGGGCACCTGCGTAGAGGTGGTCACCGAGATGCGCCCAAACGCGTCGGTCGTCGCGAAGGCTCGGAAGGTCTCCATGGGCGCGGTCTGCGTGGCCTGGCTGGTGTAGGTGCGGGTGAAAACGATGTCGCTCTGGGCGAAGGCCTCGTCCAAATCGCCAAAGTCGCTGGTACCGCTGCACACCAGGTTGCGAGCAACGTCGCCGCCCTGCGGGAACATAAAGGTCACGTCGCCCTCGGGGTGGACCACGATGTCGTTATCGAGTGCCTGGGTAAAGTCGAGCAGCGGCTCGAGCACCTCGTAGTCGACCTTGATGAGCTTGAGCGCCTTGTCGGCGGCCTCCTCGGTCTCGGCGGCGACGATCGCCACCTCCTCGTTTTGGTAACGGACGAGGTTCTCGAGAATCAGGCGGTCGTAGGGACTCGGCTGCGGATAGCTCTGGCCGGCGATGGTAAAGCGGCGCTGGGGCACGTCCTCGTAGGTGTATACGCCCACGACGCCAGGCACCTTCAGGGCGCGCGACGTGTCGATGGAGCGGATCTTGGCGCGCGCATACGGGCTGCGCTTGAGTTTGACGATGAGCGCGCCGGCGGGCACCAGGTCACCCGTGTAGACGGGACGGCCCTCGAGCAGCGCCTTCGAGTCCTTCTTGGGCTGCTTGTGGGTGATCTGCTTGTACGCGACACCATCGCAGCTGGTGTCGTTGACCGGCAGCTCGGGCATCTCAAAGCCCACCTGCACGCCGGACTCGTTGAGGAAGCGGACGATGGCGCGCAGCTGGCTCTCGTAGCCGCTGCAACGGCAGAGGTTGCCGGCAAGCTGGCGCGAGAGTTCCTCGCGCGTGGCGACGAGGCTTGGGTCCTCCTTGGCGGCGCGGGCAAGCGCCAGCACGTTCATGATAAGGCCGGGGGCGCAAAAACCGCACTGCTCGGCGCCTTCGGCAGCCATCGCGCGGGCCAGTGCCTCGGCTTCGGCCTTAAGGCCCTCGAGCGTGGTGATGGTATGGCCCTCAACACGGGCGGCGGGAACCGAGCAGCTCAGCACCGGATCGCCGTCGAGCCACACCGTGCACAGACCGCAGTTGGTGGTCTCGCAGGCGCAGCGCACCGACGCGCAGCCCTGCTCGCGCAGCAGCGCAAAGAGCATGGTATCGGGGGCAATCTGAACCTTGACCTTGCGGCCGTTAAGCGTAAAGGAAAGATCGATGAGTTTGGCAGCCATTAGCGCACCTCGCTAGAATCGACGCCGGGCACGCGGCGGCAGGAATACTCGTCCGTGGCAAACTTGGGAATCTGCACGCACTCGAGCTCGCGGGCAAGCGCGGCCGAAAGCTCGATGCCGGCGGCGCGACGCACAGCCTGGACGGCAAGCGGGGCCGAGATGCGGCGGCGGTAGTCGGCCGAGCCCCACAGGTTGGTGCCGTAGCTCAGCGCGCGCACGGATGCGGCCAGGACGCGAAGCTCGTCCTCGGAAGGATGCTCGTTCACCAGGCCGCACGCCTCGCCCTGCAGCAGGGTCGCACGCAGCGGGCGGGCGCCCACGGTGACATGCCAGCTGTTGTCCCACCAGGCAGCGGTAACGTTCAGCGAGGGGAAATCGGTCGCGGCCTTGCGCACGGCCTCGTAGCTCGCGCGGTAATCATGCTTGACGACCACGACATGCTCGATCACGTCGCGCACGTAGCCCATGTCCACGAACTCGGCGAGCGGCACGCGACCGGCACCCGTCAGCTCAACATAGGAATCGAGCGCGAGGAAGGCGGAGAGAACGTCCGAGAAGCCAAAGCGGCCGTAGATGCTGCCGCCCACCGTGGCGGTATTGCGCAGCTGCACGCCCACGATGTCGTGGACGCCAAACTCAAAGACATTATTGACAAGCGCGTTGAGCTCGGCATGACGCTCGAGCTGGCGCAGGGTGCACATGGCACCGATGCGAAACTCGGTCTCGGTCTCCTCGATCTGATCGAGTCCGCAGGCCGAAAGGTCAATCGCCGTCGCCACACGACGCGAACCCAGGCGCATCCAGATGCCGCCGCCCACAATCTTGTTGTTGCGGTTCTTCTGTAAGAGCTCATAGGCTTCGGCCGCGTTTCCAACACGGACGTAGGTACCGAACTTGAGCACGTTCTCCCCCATCTCTCCACTTGTCCAGTACTTTTAAGTGTACCAAACGAGGGGCCGCACACCGTTTTAGGACAAAATCCACCCACCCATCCATAACTTGCGGTGATATACGGACTGATTAGCCGTTCTGGAACGCAAAACAGTCCGTATATCACCGCAAGTTATGAGGAATCCTCCGGGATAGAAAAGGCTCCCAGCCAGATAGCTGGGAGCCTTCTGCGATGCTATGTCGAGCGAAGATTTAGCAGACGCCCTGGGCGAGCATGGCGTCGGCGACCTTCAGGAAGCCGGCGATGTTTGCGCCCATGACGAAGTTGCCCTCCTCGCCGTACTCCTTGGCGGTGTCGTCCACGTTGTGGAACATACCGCGCATGAGCTGCTCGAGCTTGCCGTCGACCTCCTCGAAGGTCCAGGACAGGTGCTCGGCGTTCTGGCTCATCTCCAAGCCGGACACGAGCACGCCGCCGGCGTTGGCAGCCTTACCGGGCATAAAGGCGACGCCGTGCTCCTGGAAGTAGGTCGTGGCCTCGATGGTCGTGGGCATGTTCGCGCCCTCGCCGACCACCTTGCAGCCGTTGGCGACGAGCGCCTGGGCGTCCTCGAGCAGCAGCGTGTTCTCGCGAGCGCAGGGCAGCGCGATGTCGCAGGGAAGCTGCCACACGCCGCGGCCGTCGCCCTCGTGCCACACGGCGTTGGGCTTCTCGTCAACGTACATAGCGAGCGTAACGCCCTTGTCGTGGCCGGAGCGCTTCTTGTTGTAGACGTGCTCGAGCACGGTGTAGTCGATGCCATCGGGATCCTCGACCCAGCCGTGGGTATCGGAGCAGGCGAGCACCTTGCCACCGAGCTGGGCGACCTTCTGGACTGCGTAGATAGCGACGTTACCGGAACCGTGAACGACGACGTTCTTGCCCTCGAAGGAGTCGCCGCGGCTCTTGAGGTACTCGTCCACAAAGTAGACCAGACCGTAGCCGGTGGCCTCGGTACGGGCGAGCGAGCCGCCAAAGGAGAGGCCCTTGCCGGTAAGGACGCCGGTCCACTCGTTGGTCAGGCGCTTGTACTGACCGAACAGGTAGGCAACCTCGCGGCCGCCAACGCCCAGGTCGCCGGCGGGAACGTCGGTGTTGGGGCCGATGTGGCGATAGAGCTCGGTCATGAAGGACTGGCAGAAGTGCATGATCTCGTTGTTGGACTTGCCCTTGGGGTCAAAGTCGGAGCCGCCCTTGCCGCCGCCCATGGGAAGGGTGGTCAGGCTGTTCTTGAGAATCTGCTCCAGACCCAGGAACTTGAGCATACCGAGGGTGACCGTCGGGTTAAAGCGCAGGCCGCCCTTGTAGGGTCCAATGGCAGAGTTGAACTCGACGCGATAGCCGCGGTTGACCTGAACCTTGCCCTGGTCGTCGACCCAGGGAACCCGGAACATGACGATGCGCTCGGGCTCGACGAGACGCTCCAACAGGGCGGCCTCCTCGTACTCGGGATGGGCGTCGAGCGCCGGCTGGATGGTGCCGAGGATCTCGGTCGCGGCCTGGATGAACTCAGGCTGCTCGGGATAGCGGGCCTTGAGCTCGTCGAGAACTTTCTGCGTGTAGCTCATGCTTCCTCCAATTGATGGAAAAGAAAAGTGTCGTTCGAGGCGCCCCATGCGCCGCGAGCTTTATCGAGTATGGATAATATCGCACTGTTGCAGCAAAGTTTCGCATAAGCCGACGAGCAGATGTTTCGTTTTGATTACGATGCAGGTAGAGGCGTTTTTGAGAGTCTGACGTGCAAAACCCGTGTTTCAAACCTGTTTCGTCCACGTGTTCCAAAGCACCACATTGGGGACAGGCACCTTTGTGGTGGTTTTGGTGGTTAGAGGACGAGTTGGTGGTAGTCGGCGGGGGTTATGCGGCCTTCGGTGGCGGCGCGGAAGGCGGCGAGGGCATCGCCCGAGAACGGCATGGCCCAGCACAGCCCGCAGCCGGCGGTGATGGAGCCGGGCAGCGGCATGATGCGCCCGGGCACACCGGCGGCAAGGCACAGCTGCTCGCATTCCATCACATCGAAGGTGCTGTCAAACGACACGATAATCTTGCGCTCGTGGTCGAGGGCATCACCGGACGGGCCTTCGCGGTGTGCCTCGCGATACGCCGCGGCGGCCGCCTCCTCTTCCGTGGTATGTCCACAGCCACCGCAACCGCAGGTACAGTGTTCGGACCCGTCGCAAGTGCAAGGCTCTCCCGTGTCGGGACAAATTTCGTGAGACATGGCAACTCCAATCGTCTAGGCGAGTAACTCGGCCGCCGCAAACTCCTCGGGCGTATTGACGTTCTCGAAGCAGAGCGTGGAGCCCGCGGCCTTAACGATCTGCGGCTCATCCATATAACCAGCCTGAACGCGATTGATCAGGCAGCGAATGCGCTGTCGGTCGCAGGAGAGCAGCTCTTGGGCAACCGGCGCACATGCGGCACGGCGCCAGACGGCACAAAGCGGCTCAATCCCCCGCTCCTCGCACGGCACGCACACGTCGAGCGCCTCGGCCTCAACATGATCGGCAAGCGCGCCGATCAGTTCTGGTGAGACGAACGGCATATCGCAGGCGACGATCGCCACGAGCGGCAATCGGGCCGCGGCCAACGAGCTCGCGATGCCGCGCATTGCGCCCGCCGAGCCTTCAAGGTCCGCCACCACACGCGGCACCAGGCCGCCAAACGCGCGCTCCTCAAGATAGGCAAGCTCGCTGGGACGCGACGTCGTCACGACCAACTCGCCGGCAACTGGCGCCAGCCGACCCAGCACGCGCTCGATGAGCGGCTCACCGCAAAACGCCATGCGCGCCTTATCGCAACCCATGCGCGACGACAACCCGCCCGCCTGGACGACACAAGAAAGATCGGCACGTCTTACGGTAGTCATACGGCAAAACACCTCCATCGGCATGCTCGAAACCCGGTGCACGAAGCTAAATACAGCCACCGAAATAGCAGCGCTACGAAAAGCTCGTGCAAAAACAAAACAGCGCCTTTGCGGCACGCAGCAAGACCGCGAGCACAAAAGCGCTGGTAGCGTATGGCGGGAACGTATGTGAATCGAACACATCCAAGACGTTTTGCACGCCTCGCAACGGTTTTGAGGACCGCGGAGCCCACCGGAGCCCATCCGTTCCCAAGTGCGGCGGTATTTTACCAAACCGAGCAGCCAATCTAGCGCAGGGAGCGCAGGCCGCCGGCGTCCTTGTCGAGCACCGTAAAGCGCACGGCATCCAGGTGCTCCAAGATGCTGATGGCACGTTTGCGCGACACGCCCAGGGCCTCGCGCAGTACGCTCGTGGTGGCAGCGCCCCCGGCAGCCTCGATAGCGGCAGCGACAAGCTCGCGCGCATGCGACTCCACGGTGGCGGACAAGGCAACGTCACGCTCGACCTTCACGATGGAACGGTTGAGCGAAAGCTCGCGCAGGGCACGCGTCATGGTGTCGCGATCGAGCTGCAACTGCTCGCCAACCTCGGGCAGCGTCGGCGCATCGAGGCCGGCTTCGTCCAGCAAGGCAACGATACGTTCGCAGGCCTCGCGCACCACGCGTACCGCCGCGGCGGCCGAGTGCGGGTCGAATACCTCGGCACCCTCGGCGGCACACATGCCACGCGAGCAGCCCTCGGCAATCAGAGCCGCGGCAACGCCATCATCAGCGGCAGGCCACGCAGCATGGGCAACGGCGCCGGGCGTAAAGCCCGTCTCCTTGGGAGACGCCGCGTGCATGGCTGACAGGGTCGCCGCCAGTGCATCCATCGCAGCGTCGAGCACCACGGCGTCCGCCAAGTAGTCCGCATCACCCACGGAAAGCTTGCGAACGGAGCCCTGCGACACCAACCCGCGCAGTGCGGCATCGGCCTCGCCGACACCAAGATCCAAAGCCTCAACAACATCAACCGCCGTAACCGGCAGCATCTGCAGCGCCAGCCAAGCGCCCACACCGCCCGCGATATCACCGGACTCAAGCGCCGCAAACAGTGCGCGCTCGCCGGCAGAAAGCTCGCGCGAGCGACGGCAGCGCGAAAGCAGCACGCGCCCGCCGCCGATGAGCATAACGGGCGAATACGACAGCACCACAGCATGGTCTCCGGCACACAGCGGCAGCGGCTCCTCCAGGCGCACCTGCACGGTACGGGTCTCGCCCACCGCCATGGGGGCCTCACCCTCCAAAAGCATGATGCGGCCGACGACCTCGGCCGTGCCGGCCATCACATGCACACGCGCGCCCGACTCGAGCACGCGCGGCTTGGTGCCCTCGCGGCCCAGGTAGGTGAACGTCATCATAAAGCGCAACGTCTGGCCAAAGCGGTCCGCCACGCCCAGCATCTCACCACGGTCAAGCGCCGCGACACCGTCACCAACTAGGTTGAGCGCCACACGCTGACCAGGCAGCGCGCGCGGCGTATCGCCATGCACCTGAATCCCGCGCACGCGACAGACCGTACGCGACGGCAAAGCCATCAGCTCGTCGCCCACCGCAACCGGCGCATCGTGCAGCGTTCCCGTTACGACAGTGCCGACGCCCTTAATCGTAAAGCAGCGGTCAATCGGCAGGCGCGGCGCGGCATCGGTGCGCTCGGCACGGTCGCGGCAGGCATCCCAGCAGGCGCTTACCTGCTCGTCGAGCACCGCAAGCAGCCCGTCGATCCCCTCGCCCGTCTTAGACGACACGGGCACAATCGACGCGCCCGCAAACACGGTACCCGACAAAAAATCATCGACATCGAGCTCGGCAAGCTCGGTCATCTCGGCATCGGCCAGGTCACACATCGTCAGCGCCACCACCATGTGCGTGACGCCCAGCAGCTCCAGCACATGCACGTGCTCGCGGGTCTGCGGCATCACGCCTTCGACGGCCGATACCACCAGCACAGCAACGTCGATACCCGTGGCACCCTGCACCATGGCGCGCAAGTAATGCGCGTGGCCCGGCACGTCGACCAGGCCGACGATCTTGCCACTCGGCAACGCCAGCTCGCCAAAGCCAAGCTCAACCGTCATGCCGCGACGGCGCTCAACTTCCAGGCGGTCGGGGTTTTTACCCGTCAGCGCCTCGATGAGCGCCGACTTACCGTGATCGACATGTCCCGCCGTACCTACGATAACGGGGCATTCCGCCAACGCTTCGGCCCCACTCATCGGTGCACCGCCTTGGCAACGCATGCGGCAAGCGTCGACGCCGCTGTCTCGATATCGCGGTCGCCCACGAGTGTGCGCACATCAAACAAAATGCGATCGTGCGAGGTTCGCGTGACAACCGGAGTGTCGAAGTCCTGGACAAGCGAGCGCTTGAGCGCGTCGACCGTCAGGCGCTCGTCAACAAGACGCACGGCAACGCACATCGTGGGCAGCTCCACGGTAGGCAGCGAGCCGCCACCGGGGGTCGACGATTCCTCGACAATCTCCAACTCAACGGCACACGGGCAGCCAGCCTTATCGAGCCCGGCGACCATAAGATCGCGCAGCTTGCGGGCACGACGCTCCAGATGAGCCTGCGGAAGCGTGAGCATGCTGAGCACCGGAATATCGCGATGGGCAACATCGGCGCCGTCCATGTAGATACGCAGCGTGGCCTCGAGCGCCGTGAGCGCCAACTTGCCCGGGCGCAGGGCGCGCATAAGCGGGTGCGTCCCACAGGCCCGGACCAGATCGCGACGGCCCATGATAATGCCTGCCTGCGCGGCACCGAGCAGCTTATCGCCCGAGCACGACACCAGATCGAGCCCCGCCGCGACCGAAGCCGGCGTAGTCTCCTCACCGCCGCGCACCAGGATGTCATCGGGCAAAAGCGCGCCCGAACCCTGGTCCTCGTAGAACAGCAGACCATGCTTGTGGGCCAGGGCGGCAAGCTCCCGAGAGCCCACTTCCTCGTGAAAGCCCTCGATGCGATAGTTGGAAGGATGGACCTTGAGGATCATGGCCGTATCGGGCGTAATGGCTTGCTCATAATCTGCCAGGTGCGTGCGGTTGGTGGCTCCGACCTCGACGAGCTTGGCGCCCGAAGCCTCCATTACATCGGGGATGCGGAAGCTGCCGCCGATCTCGACAAGCTCGCCGCGGCTGACGATGACCTCCTTGCCTGCGGCATGGGTCGCCAGCACCAGCAGCACAGCGGCGGCGTTGTTGTTAACGACCAGCGCGTCCTCGGCACCGGTAAGCGAGCGGATCAGCTGCGCGGCATGTTCCTTGCGCGACCCACGCGAGCAGGTGTCCACACTGTACTCGAGCGTGCTGTAGCCGCGCGCGACCTCGGCCACGGCCTTGGCGGCCGACTCCGCGAGCGGGGCGCGACCCAAGTTGGTATGGATAACCACACCCGTGGCGTTGACGGCGGGACGCAGGCTCGGCAACGCGGAGCGGTGCGCACGCCACTCGATGGCCGAAGCCAGGTCGCGCT
>UMIC01020789.1_pt1 | contig 26066 bp, 21 predicted proteins | sample 1965681 | NCBI WGS metagenome assembly UMIC01 (sample SAMEA4836114, study PRJEB28245) | human gut metagenome | biome: gut microbiome; material: fecal sample | place: Denmark | collected 2008
CTGTGTAACGATTGTATGATGATCTCTTGCATATATGGAAATTCCACCACGGTCTTTATCATGAATCAGATCAATCTTACCTGTCTCATTTCCCTCGGCCGGATAAATATCCGTTACAATGCCAGCCGGAGCAAGCTGTACGCTTTCAACAGAATCCGACATAATATTTTCTGCAATTGTGTCAAATTGATTGATTTCTCCATTTTCACTGATCAAAAGCTGTTTCAGAACATCTGTAATCTCTATTCCATTTATAATCTCATTCTCTATACGTTCTCCATAGGTTGTTGCATTTAATTGTGCTGTTGTGCGGCTCTGCTCTTTTTCATGGGTATCTGTTTTGTATACAACTAAACTAACAAGGCATATGCCCAGTAAAGAAACGATAAGAGGCACAAGCGTTTTTTTCTTCACCTGATTTTACCTCGTTTTATCTATCTGATGTTTTTATAATAAAGCATTATATCATAGAAGTAAAAATTTTGAATAGATTTTGCCTAAAAAATTATAGGACGTTTTTCCATTGTACTGATAACGTTTTCCTTGCGTACAATGGAAATATTGGTGTAAAATGCAATTAGTTCTTAACGTAATTTTAAATTATTGAAGATAACGATGAATTAAATGCTGAAATTGCGATGGAGCTATGAAAAGAAGAGGGCTTTCTGATCGACTGGGTCAAAGACGGTCAGGAATGTTTTGATAAACTGGAAGAATCGGATGAAGGATACTATGATCTGATTCTTATGGATATTCAGATGCCAATCTTGAATGGCTATGATACAACCGCAAAGATTCTTCCTTTTCTTCTCTCCTGTTAGTTTTCCACGTTATAGTCTCTGATTTATGTATTTTTCCACATTATCATCAAGAGTTATCCCACTCAATTAATTTCATAATTTTTTTCACAGCATTTACCACCTTTGATGACAAATACATTTTCTGCAATTTTCTCTTAGAATACGCCCATATTGGACTATTCCTTGTATTATCCACTAATAAATCCGTAAAATATCTCTCCCAGCTTACATATTTCTTACTGTCTACATAATCTTCCGGTTGTTTGAGAATAACATTCACATTTAATTCAGGCACTACATTTGCTTTAAGCAGAAGCACATTTTATACCTTTTTATGCAAAACATTTGTATTGTAAATACATTTTGGCTCATCACCATATACAATAGTAAGCATAAAACTCCCCCTATCGTTATTTTTAATATAACCTTTTTCCCTGTAAGTCACTTTGTTATTATTATATATGATTTTCTGCCCTTTTTCCACTTCATCCAGGATTTCTGAAAAGTTTTCCACATTAAAGCAGCCATTATAATTATCCTTAATTATAATGGCTACTTTATATTAAATTTCATTATATTCATATTTTTTATTATCGGAGGTTTCTGTTGATCTTGTTCCCTGCCTGTTTTCCTTTCTTTTAGAACTATAACATGTAATTCAAAGTCGCCGATTTACGCTTCATTGATTTGATTTATATAACCCTCATCTTCTATATTGAAGTTCCTTACTATTCCCTATCTATAACTTTCTCATAGTAGTTATCGCTATCATTCTCTTCCATGAGATTCTTCAATATACTCTACGACCATCCAGCTATTCCGTCTATAGCATCTCTTCTTTATAGAACTCATTTTTTATATAAATCTCGATTAGTTCGATGTTTCTTTACACATCTTCTAATTCCTTGAATTACTGCGGTATCTTTATCCTCAATATGTTCTGCAAATGTTTTCTCTTTTATACCGGTTATCTTTTCTTCTCCGATTTATCTTTTTTTATTCAATCTTCTTACCGGATTTTTATAATCTATGGTTAAGGCTTATTCTGTGGGAACTTCCATTTGCCATACCACCAACATATTGACTATTTATAGATTCTGAATTGTCCAACGGTTTAAGCCTCCTTCCTTTCTATTTCGTTCGTCCCTTTCTCGTCAGGACTTCTATCGATGATTCCTAAGGAATTATTCTATCAAATCTTCTTATACGAATTTCGATTTAACCTTTTAGCTTATTTTAGGTTATTCTATCTTAATCTAAAATTTGTTGATTTAATTTTCGATTTAATCTTTTCATTAAATTTTTTTACTGAACTTTTTTGGTTCTTCTTTATCATTTAATTTTTTTGATCATATCTTATATTAAATCTTTTTTGATTTGATATTTTGTTTTCCTTTGGATTGACTATATAATACCATCTAGGTTTTGTTTTGTCAATACTATTTATGATATTTATTTTAATTAATTTATAATTGTACTATTTTAATAGAATATTCTGTATATTTATATTTTATCAAGTTGTTTTCTGATGACGTCTCATGATTTTAGTGTGTGATACATAACCGTCTAATACACAAGAGAGCAGGTAATCCCTGCTCTCTTGTTATCTTACATTTTCAGTCTTATAATCTTCTTATAGTCAGATACTAATAATTAATATAGCCCTGAAGCCACATATTCGCCTTAAATCTGCGTCCTACTGCCGGTTCCCCAAGAAGTCTCTGTCTCGGCACGCAAACGTCAAATACGAGGCCATTTACGTCTAATTTCATCACGTAAACATTTTCCCCTGTATACTCATTCACGATTTCATGGAGTTCCTGGATCTCACCTAATATGGAATATCGGTCACACTCCACACTATACGGCATGATGTATGTATCCACAATGCTGAATACGTCTTCCGTCACCAGTCGCCTTGACACCTTTGAGTAAGTATCAATGTCTTCCAGTGTGAGCGTCTCGATTGCATTGGGATCTCCGGATTTTGCGGCAGAGAGAAGCTGCATGCGGTTATACACCTCTTCTCTCTGTCGTTCTTTTTGTGAATGATCTTTCTTTACCGGCAGCAATATAGTCCCTGACTCGCATAATCCTGCAAGCGTTACAGATGTATAGTTCATCTTGTTACCGCTCAATTGCTTTTCCTTCAAATACTGTGGCACATTTTGCAGATAAAATATAATTGTAATTCCGATTTTTGCATCTTCACAGATTCCTACATAGGCCTCTCTGTCCATTCTGCGCTCAATCGTGATATCTGCATAGGACGTGATTCCTGTTCCAAGAAAATATGGATAATAATATCTTTTCGTAAAGTTATCCACAGAATCCATGTCTCCGCACAGACATATCCCCATTCCAGGTCCGAATTCCTTCTGATATTCACAAAAATCTAATTCTTCGTCCTGATATACAAGCTCATGACACGTATATTGCTGTTCTACTTTATCCAGTATCTCATATAATTCTTTTTTTGACTTCATGCTGCCAAATCCTATGGCATTCAGATATTGATGCATTTTTATTTCCTTTTGATTTCAGTCATACCACCCATATATGGACGAAGTACCTCTGGGATTCTTACAGAACCATCTGCCTGAAGATTGTTCTCCAGAAATGCAATCAGCATTCTTGGTGGTGCTACTACAGTATTATTCAGTGTGTTTGCAAAATATTTGTTTCCATCAGCGTCTTTTACACGGATTCCAAGTCTTCTTGCCTGAGCATCTCCAAGGTTAGAGCAGCTTCCGACCTCGAAGTATTTCTTCTGTCTTGGTGACCATGCCTCAACGTCACAGGATTTTACTTTCAGATCTGCCAGATCTCCGGAGCAGCACTCAAGTGTACGGACCGGGATATCCATAGAACGGAACAGATCTACTGTGTTCTGCCATAATTTGTCATACCACGTCTTGCTCTCTTCCGGTTTACATACAACGATCATTTCCTGTTTCTCAAACTGGTGGATACGGTATACTCCTCTTTCCTCGATACCATGTGCTCCTTTTTCTTTACGGAAACATGGAGAATAACTTGTAAGTGTCTGTGGAAGCTGATCCTCTGTCAGCATTGTATCGATGAATTTACCGATCATGGAATGCTCACTTGTACCGATCAGATACAGGTCTTCACCCTCTATTTTGTACATCATGGCATCCATCTCTGCAAAGCTCATAACTCCTGTTACTACATTACTTCTGATCATAAATGGAGGAATGCAGTAAGTAAATCCTCTGTCGATCATGAAATCTCTTGCATAAGAAATAACTGCAGAGTGAAGTCTTGCAATATCTCCCATAAGGTAATAGAATCCATTTCCAGCTACTTTTCCGGCACTTTCAAGGTCGATTCCATTAAAGCTTTCCATAATATCTGTATGATACGGAATTTCGTAATCAGGTACGACCGGCTCACCGAATTTTTCAATTTCAACGTTCTCGCTGTCGTCTTTTCCAATTGGTACAGAAGGATCGATAATATTTGGAATAATCATCATATTCTGTTTGATTTTAGCTTCTACTTCTTTTTCTTCTTTAGATAAAGCCTCTACTCGTTCTGCATTTTCCTGAACTTTTTTCTTTAACTCTTCTGCTTCTTCTTTCTTTCCCTGTGCCATACATGCACCAATCTGTTTGGAAATCTGATTCTTATCAGCACGAAGAGCCTCTACTTCCTGTTTAATCTCACGGTTTCTCTGGTCCAATTCGATAACTTCATCAACCAGTGGAAGCTTATCATCCTGGAATTTATTTTTGATATTCTGTTTTACGACCTCCGGGTTATTTCTGACAAATTTGATATCTAACATCTCTCATATCCTCCTTATTTTTCAATAATCTCGCTTTTTTCAATCTTTTCTATATCATGGAAGATGGCTTTATCCAGTGCCTCTGCCTCTTCCTCAGCAAGCTCTACATAGCTTTCACCTTTTACGATTTCTTTCACATAAGTGTAACATCCTTCACGACTGTGCATTGCATTGATGATCCAGCCGCTGTCATTTCCATCCAGCATAGCAAGTGCAAAACTCAGTTTTCCACCCATCTCGTTAAATGCATCGTATTTTACAATTCCGACTTTCTGGTAATTTGTCTCTAATTTACGGTTTAACTCACGGATTTCTGTTCTGTTCTGCTTTGTAAACTTAAGAACCGCCTCTGCTTCCTCGAATTTATCTTTCAGACTCTGCTCAAGGGATTTTCCATCTTTCCCTTTCATAAATGTTGCATAGCTGTTTTTCAAACGATTGTATTTCATGGTTACATTTACATATAGTATAAACAAAACTACGAATAGAATCAGCATAAACAGGAAAATAAATGCTGGATCTATCCCTAGTGCATTCAGTATCTTGCTTTCCATATTATTCTTCCTTTCCAATGCTCATAATCATATCGAACATTCGTTCTAATTCCTCATCAGAATAGTATTCTATCTCTATTTTACCTTTTCCATTCCCTTTAGATGCTATACTAACTTTTGTACCCATAACTTCTTTCATTTTATTCGCAAGGTCTTTATAAATGAAATCATTTACGGTCTTTACTTTTTCTTTTGACTTTTTCGGATTTTTAATTTCTTTTACAAGCTTTTCTGTATCACGTACACTTAATTTTTCATCAAATATCCGGTTTGCCAGATTATACTGTTCGTCCTTATCGTCAATTGCAAGTAATGCTCTTGCATGTCCGGTCGAGATCATGTCATCAATAATCATTTGCTGAACACGCTCGTCCAATTTCAGAAGTCGCATAGAGTTTGTGACTGCAGTTCTGCTTTTTGATACACGCTCGGCCACTTCATCCTGTTTCAGATTAAATTCTTCCAACAATCTCTTAAATGCCATTGCTTCTTCAATTGGATTTAAGTTTTCTCTCTGGATATTTTCAATTAAACCAATTTCTACTATTTCCTGTTCTGTATACTCTTTTACAATAACAGGGACTTCTTTGACTCCGGCCTGTTTGGCAGCTCTCCAACGTCTCTCTCCTGCAATAATCTCATAATAATCTTTATTCTTTCTTACAAGAAGCGGTTGCAGTACTCCGAATTGTTTGATTGAATCTGCCAGTTCAAGAATTGCATCTTCATCAAACTTTTTACGCGGTTGATCTCGATTCGGCTCAACCATATTAATTTTCATCATTTGAATACCCGAACCTGACTCAGACTCCCTCTTTTCTTCAGCCGGCTCTTTTGCTAATGGCTTATTTGATTTCTCAGGAATCAGACTATCAAGTCCTTTTCCCAATCCTTTTTTCTTAACAGCCATGGGAACCTCCTTATTTTTTATTCTTCTCTTTCGATAACCTCATCAGCCAATCTCATATAGCTTTCTGCTCCTGTTGATTTTGGATCATACTTATTAATTGGCAATCCGTAACTTGGTGCCTCTGCCAGTCGAATATTTCTAGGAATTATAGTTTTATATATATTCTGTTGCAGATTGTCTTTTACATTCTCAACTACCTGAAGAGACAGATTCGTTCTGGCATCATACATTGTAAATACGACACCTTCCATTTCCAATTTTGAATTCAATCTGTCTTTTACTAATTCAACTGTATGTATTAACTGGCTGAGTCCTTCCAATGCATAGTACTCACACTGAATCGGTACAATAACAGAGTCTGCCGTAGTCATAGCATTAATCGTCAGCATACTCAAAGATGGTGGACAGTCTATAATTACAAAATCATACTGATCTTTTACCTGATCAATTGCATTTCTAAGAATATATTCTTTATCATCTACACCAATCAATTCAATTTCTGCTGCTGACAAATCAATACTGGTCGGAATAATATCAAGATTTTCAAGAACTTCTTTATTAATTACTTCTTTGATATCAACTTCTCCAATAATCAATTCATAAATAGACTTTTCCACAGAATCTTTATCTACACCCAGACCACTGGTGAGATTTCCCTGTGGATCCATATCAACAGCAAGAACCTTTTTCCCTTTTTCAGCAAGGCAAGCTGCAAGGTTGATAGATGTGGTAGTCTTACCAACTCCGCCTTTCTGATTAGCTACGGCAATAATTCTCCCCATATTATTAATTCACCTTTCATTCTACATTTCGTTACAAGTTATAGTATACCACAAATGTTTCACGTGAAACATAGTTTTTTGTCTAAATTTGTGAAAATAAGGATATAAGATTCAAGAATACCTCGGTATTCTTGCTGCGAGGTGCGCGTCATGCAATTGCATGACATACTTCTACTACGCTCCCATTACTTTTATTCTCGTGTCGAGAGTAACGAATCTGTGCTTTACTCTTTTCAATGTTTCACGTGAAACATATTATATATGTAAGAGCAGTGGCTAATATATAATAGAAAAAAGACTTTTTCATACATAGGTTATTTTTCATTTCATTGTAAGTATAGTGTTATATTAAAAATTATTGCCTGAGTCTCTTTGAGACGAGTTTAATTTTTGATATAATCATATACGCCTTTAACATAGGATTGAAATGGATATTCTTATCTTCACTTCTTTTCAATGTTTCACGTGAAACATTCTTATATATAAGTAGTGACTACGATATATAATAGAAAAAGGACTTTTTCAAGCATAGGTTGTTTTTCAATTCATTGCGAGTATAGTTTTATATCAAAAATTACTGTTTGAGTCTCGTAGAGACGAGTTTAATTTTTGATATAATAATATACGACGCAGCAATGAATTGAAATGACCTGTTTGAGAAAGTCCTTTTTCTATTTACTATTACTATTATACTTTTATATAATGTTTCACGTGAAACATCTCAATCTTATAATGGTTCTTTCGCCGGCAAACCTGCTTTTCGTGGATATTTCTTTGCAGTATTCTTGTTCTTCTTTATTTTTACAAATGATCTTCCGATATCTGTATCTGGCAACTGGAATTTTACCACTTCTTCGATTTTTCCACCTAATATCTGTACTGCTTTTTTTGAGTTGTTTAACTCTTCATCAATTTCTCCGGATTTATAAGGCATAAAACATCCACCTACTTTTACATAAGGAAGACAATATTCTGATAAAGTCGCCAGATTTGCTACTGCACGGGAAACACACAGATCATATTGTTCACGGTAATCTTCTTTCTTCGAAAAGTCCTCTGCTCTTCCGTGTATTGTTTCTATATTTTCCAGCTCAAGTTCATCTATAACAGCATTTAAGAACTTAATTCGCTTGTTCAATGAATCTAATAATGTGATTTTTATCTCTGGGAATACTATTTTTAGTGGAATACCCGGAAATCCTGCTCCAGTTCCTACGTCAATAATAGACGTTACATTATCAAATCCATTTACTTTCACAATAGACAAGCTATCCACAAAATGTTTCATAACTACTTCATCATATTCTGTAATTCCTGTGAGGTTCATGACCTTATTCCACTCTACAAGCATTTCATAGAATTTGATGAACTGAGATACCTGTTTATCTGTAAGTTCTACAGATATCATTTTCATATTTTCGATTAATCTCTGTTCTTTATTTTTCATATCTGTTCCTAACTATTTTCATTCTTCTATATTCTTCTATTTATCCATATTAATTCAGTTCTTCATATATTAATTTAAAAATATTCTCAGCATTCTTTTTGCAAAATACGCACATTCAAGAACCTCGAATTATTTTATCTGCCGCCTAGATATACAAGTAATACAGATATATCTGCAGGTGATACTCCGGAAATTCTAGAAGCTTGTCCAATAGAAACCGGACGGAATTCCTTTAATTTTTGAACTGCTTCGATTCTAAGACTCTTCACCTGATCATAATCTATATTTTCTGGTATTTTCTTATTTTCAAGTTTTTTGAACTGTTCTACCTGTTTTTTCTGGCGTTTAATATATCCATCATATTTAATTGATATATTTACCTGCTCAGAGACTTCTTCTGACAAATCTTTTGGAAATTCCGGTCTTGCCTCATCGATTGTAGCAAGTACCTGATAAGTTAATTCCGGTCTTCTGATAAGTTCTGCCAGTGAAATTCCGGAATTTAGCGGCGTGCTTTGGTACTGCGCAAGTAAATTCTGAACCTTTTCACTTGTTCCTACATGCACATGCTCTACACGTGATACTTCTTCTTCAATCAATTTTTCTTTTAATTTTAAACGGTCATATCTATCCTGTGAAATTAATCCGATCTCGTATCCTATCTCCGTCAGTCTTTGATCTGCATTATCTTGTCTTAGAAGTAACCGGTATTCCGCTCTGGATGTCATCATACGATATGGTTCATGACTTTCTTTTGTCACCAGATCATCAATCAAAACGCCAATATATGCCTGAGATCGATCCAGTACAACTGCTTCTTTTTTCTGAAGCTTTCTTGCTGCATTGATACCTGCAATCAATCCCTGGCATGCAGCTTCTTCATAACCGGAACTTCCATTGAACTGTCCCCCGCTAAATAACCCTTCAATCTCTCTGAATTCCAATGATGGCTTTAACTGTCTTGCATCTATACAATCGTACTCAATTGCATATGCATTTCTTACAATCTTGGCATGTTCCAGACCTGCAACAGATCTATACATATCATACTGGACATCCTCCGGTAAAGAACTGGACATACCTCCGATGTACATTTCATTTGTATCAATTCCTTCAGGCTCTATAAATACCTGATGTCTGTTCTTGTCCGCAAATCTTACTACTTTATCCTCAATAGATGGACAATATCTCGGTCCTGTTCCTTCTATCATTCCGGAATATAATGGAGAACGATCCAGATTATTACGGATAATCTCATGTGTCTTTTCGTTAGTATAGGTTAACCAGCATGGCACCTGGTCAATCTGAATATCATCCGGATTAGTGGTAAATGAAAATGGTGTGATTCTTTCATCACCATACTGCGCTTCCATTTTACTGAAATCTATAGATCTTTTATCGATTCTTGCCGGAGTTCCCGTCTTAAAACGGTACATGTTAATTCCAAGATTCTTCAGACATTCTGTCAGATGATTTGCAGCCTGCAAACCATTCGGACCGGTTGCATTACTGACCTCACCATATACGCATCTCGCACGGAGATATGTTCCGGTACACAATACGACTGCTTTTACTCGATATATACCCCCAGAGAGTATCTGAACACCAATAACTTTTTTCTTCCCACTTTCACAGACTTCTTCAGTCAGGATATTTATCACTTCCGTCTGTCTGACATCCAGATTTTCCTGGTTTTCCAGCACTCTCCTCATTGTTCTGCTGTACTGCTCCTTATCTGCCTGGGCACGCAGTGAATGTACTGCCGGTCCTTTTGATTGATTCAACATCTTTGACTGAATAAATGTCTTATCAATGACCTTGCCCATCTCACCGCCAAGAGCGTCAACTTCTTTGACAAGATGTCCTTTTGAACTTCCTCCAATATTCGGATTACAAGGCATCATGGCAATACTCTCCACGCTGACGGTAAATACTACTGTCTTAAATCCCATTCTTGCAGCCGCCAGAGCTGCCTCACAGCCTGCATGTCCTGCTCCAATTACTGCAATATCATATTCGTCTTTATTTTCCCATACAGAATTTGCTGAATATTTCATGGACCAAATCTTCTCCTATCGTCTCTCCGGTTATACTTCCAAGTTCTTCGTAGGCATCCATCAGATCAATAGAATAAAAATCTTCCGGCATACCCATATCTATGCTTTCTTTTACCTTTTTTAATGCCTCATAAGCATTGTTCAATGCTGTTTTATGTCGCACATTTGTAATATAAATTTCATCGTTAAAAGATATTTTCCCTTCAAAAAACATCTCTTTCAATGTCTGCTCCAATTCACCGATCCCCTGCCCGTTTTTCGCAGATATCTCTATAATTGCAGGAAAAATATCACAACTTTCTAACTGATTAATCTCGGAATATTTCTTCTTTATCTCGTCTTTTCCAAGAATTGTATTAAGATCCGCTTTATTTAACAGAATAATAGCTTTTCTACCATAGATCATACGCATAATATCATCGTCATTCTCATCCAGTGGCGCTGATGCATCAATGACATACATGATAAGGTCGGCATCCTTTGCATTTTCTTTTGCACGGTCTACACCAATCTTCTCTACCACATCCTCGGTATCACGGATTCCTGCTGTGTCTACGATATTTAATGAGATTCCCTGCAGATTCATATGCTCTTCCAGTACATCTCTCGTTGTTCCGGCAATCTCAGTTACAATTGCACGCTCTTCACCTAATAACACATTTAACAGGGAAGATTTTCCGGCATTTGGCTTTCCTACGATGACTGTCTTAATTCCTTCTTTGATCATTCTTCCATCATCACAAGTGGATAATAAATGTTTCAAGCTCTTCATATGATTTCCCACGACAACTTCAAGCTTCTCGCCATAACCGTCCACACTGATGTGTTCCGGATCATCCAGTGCTGTCTCGATAAATGCTGTATGATACAGAATTTCTTCACGTATTTTTTGGATCTCTTTCTTAATATTCCCCTTCAACTGGCTGACGGAACTTCGAAGTGCATACTCATTTTTTGAGGAAATGAGATCTCCTACCGCCTCTGCCTGGGACAGATCCATCTTCCCATTTAAAAATGCGCGCTTTGTAAATTCGCCTGGATCTGCAGGTCTTGCGCCATATTTTATCACCGTCTCCAAAATTCTTCGCACAACATACACACCACCATGGCAATTAATTTCCACAGTATCTTCTCCTGTATAGCTGTGCGGTCCACGCATCAGCATCACAAGCACTTCATCAATCGTATCTTCTCCGTCTACAATATACCCGTAGTGAATGGTATGCGTAGGCTGTTTTGACAGCTTTTTTTCATTTTTCCCTTTATATATGCGCTCTGCAATCTCGACAGCTTCTTCTCCACTCATTCTGACAATTCCAATTCCGGAATTACTCATGGCGGTAGATATGGCTGCGATTGTGCCAGACTCATTTCTCATTCTATATCCTCCCTGTTATTTTCACCTGTACACATGATGCCTTACGAACTGCTTCGTGCTGTGCACTCTCGCACTTCTTTACCTCATTAAAGAATGACTCGGCATTCTTGCTGCGAGGTGCGCTTCATGCAATTGCATGACATACTTCTACTGCGCACCTCTGCAAGTCTACACTCCGTTTCGGTCGGCGCAAAACCATTGTCCACCGGACAATGTGCGCCCTGCCGGAGGCTACATCGTAGAATTATCCCGGCATCATTATTTTATTGTACAAAAAAGCAGAGGTTTTTTAAACCCCTGCTTTGTAATTTTATCTTCTATTTGTCGTATTTCTCATAATTATGAGAGCCACCGGATCTTCTTGCCAGTGTTACAACGACTTTTCTGTAAGGCTCTTCACCTTCACTGTGTGTAGATACAGCCGGATCAGACTGCAGTGCTGAGTGAATGATTCTTCTCTCATATGGATTCATTGGCTCAAGTGCAACTGTTCTTCTTGTTCTCTTTACTTTGCTTGCAATGTTCTTTGCAAGATTCTCAAGAGTCTCTTTTCTTCTTCTTCTATAATCCTCTGTGTCAAGTTTTACACGAACGTATCCATCCTGCATCTTGTTAGCTACACGATTGGTAAGATACTGGAGAGAATCCAGTGTCTGTCCTCTCTTACCGATCAGGATACCCATGTTCTTACCTTCCATAGTGATGCTCAGTGCACCTTCCTCATCAACTGTAGAAGTAACCTTTACCTCTTCCATATTCATGGCATTCAGAACATCTTCTACAAATTTCTCACAAGCTTCAATGGTAGCCGGCTCAACTTTTGCAAGTTCTGTCTCTTCTCTTACTTCTTTTTTCGGAGCTTTTTTGAAATCTTTCTCTTTCTTATGCTCTTTCTTAAATTCATTCTTAGTCTCAGTTTTTACTGATTCTTTTTTCTCTGCATGCTCTGTCTTCTCAACGTTTGCTGCCTTCTCGACCTTTACAGGTTTCTCTTCTTTTTTCTCAGCTTTTACTTCGACTACAGGCTCTTCTTTTCTGCGGGCTTTGATAACGGCCTGTTTTCTACCGAATCCAAGGAAACCATCGCTTCCTTTTTCGATAACTTCATAATCAAGACGATCACTTGTTACTTCTAACTGAACTAACGCTTCTGTAATCGCATCATCAAGATTCTTTGCTGTTACAGTAATGTAATCCATGAATATATGCCCCCTTACTTATTCTCATTAAAATTCTTAACCATGTTGGCTTTTGAAGCAAGACTTCCCGGTTTCGCATTTGCTCTTGCTTTTTCGAGTTTTTCATCTCTTTCTTTATCAGACACAGAAGAACTCTGTGTTGCAGAAGATTTGATGCTCTTTGTATTTGTCTGAGCCATAGCGTTGATCTTCTCTGCTTTTTCGCCACGTTTTTCTTTCTTCTTCTGCGCTTTTTCTTTATTCTTCTCGATCATGTCATCCACTGACATCTTACTGAGATGTTTGTTGATAAATACCTGCTGAACCATACGTACGATTGCACTGACAATCCAGTAGATACCGATACCAGTCGGTAATGTAAATACCATAACCAGTGAGAACAGAGGCATTGTCATATTCATAGTTCTCATTGTTGCTGCTGTCGGGTCATCTTTATCTGCCGGTCTGTTAGAACCATTTACTGCCATAGACAGTTTCATATTCAAATACTGTGTAAATGCAGATAATACCGGAAGTAAAATTGCTGTGATAACCAGCGCTGCCGCTGAATATCCCATTGTCTCTCCGCTTTTTGCCATGCTAAGCATATTACCCGGAGTGATTGTCATATCCGGAATTGTGAGAAACTTATTTGCCTGAGCTGTAATATTTGGTACGTAATCAGAAATACTGTAAATGACCGGATACAATGCGAACAAAAACGGCATCTGGATCAGTAACGGAAGGCATCCTCCCATCATGGATACGCCATACTTGTCATACACCTGCTGTATCTCTTCCTGCTGCTTCAGCATTGAAGCCTGATCTTTTTTGTTCTTGTACTTCTTCTGGATAGCCATGACTTCCGGCTGTACAACGGCCTGCATCTTAGATGATCTCTGCTGATTAATTGTCATCGGCAGCATCAGGGTATATACAAGAATCGTATACAGGATAATAGATATACCAACCAGACCGGTGTCACTTGGAAGTGCGCCATCTAACATCGTATAGATAAAATTCATGACTTTACCTAATACCCAGCAGATTTGTCCGACAATCGGCCAATTTGCTGCACTTAGTAAACTTCCTACCATCTCTTTTTCCTCCATCGGATTTTGTAATTCTTTTTAAGGAACAGGGTCATATCCTCCTTTTGAAAAAGGATTGCAACGCAAGATTCTCCAGGCAGCAAGAAGACCTCCCTTAAAGGCCCCGTACTTTTCAATTGCTTCTATCGCATATCTGGAACAGGTCGGATAATACTTACAGGAAGAATATCCCTTTGCTCCTGATAAATACTTTTGATAGAATCTGATGATACCAAGCAGAATCTTTTTCATCACGCAATTACCCCTTATATATATTATGAAGACGTGCCAGGTGGATCAGTGCGCTCTCTATGTCGCGGTAATTCTTACCCTTAGCTGCACCTCTTGCGATAACTACGATATCGCGCCCACTGCTGAACATGTCTTCTTGTAGCCGGTAACTCTCTCGGATCAACCTAGTTAATCGGTGTCTTACGATACTGTTTCCCACTTTTTTACTTACAGATATTCCCAATCGATTACCTTCCGTCTGATTCTCCAGTACATACATGACAAGATACTTGTTCGCATAAGAACTTCCTTTTTTATATACATGTTGAAAATCCTTATGTTTTTTCAATGATTCGGAATATTTCATGCTTTAATCTCCTATTTTTTGAAAGAAGAAAAGGCCACATATATGCGGCCTACGCTGATAATTTCTTTCTTCCTTTTGCTCTTCTTGCTGCAAGTACTTTTCTTCCGCCTGCAGTACTCATTCTTGATCTGAAACCATGTACTTTAGATCTTTGTCTCTTTTTTGGCTGGAATGTCATTTTCATAGATATCCACCTCCTTATATTTTTCCAAGGGTTGCCCCATATTTTTTCTTAAGACATCAGCTTTGATTATATAAAAAAAATCTTGATACGTCAAGCATTACCGATGATTTTCTTTACTTTTTAATTGCTTAAATACATATTTTGATGTAAAATAGATAAAGAGTAGACTTGGGAAGTAGGAGTTTGTTTAAAATGAACGAAGTGAAAGAAAAATGGCCTGAGATCATCGAACATTTACGAGTGGAACACGAGCTGCTGAACGTATCCTTTAATACGTGGATAAAGCCGCTGAAAGTTTACGATGTCATTGATGACACTGCTTATATTCTTGTGAACAAGGATTCCAGTGTTGAATACATCGATAAGAAGTACCGTCTCCCACTCATGGTATGTATTGCTGAGATTACAGGCAAAGAGTACGAGATACAGTTTGTATCGGAAGATGACGATAAACTGAATGAAATTCATAATGCATCTATTGATAACGGTCAAAAGAAAAAGACGAAGTCCTTAGCAGAGAAAGCAGGGCTGAATCCAAAATATACTTTTGATACTTTTGTTGTAGGCGGAAATAACAACTTCGCTCATGCAGCTTCACTGGCCGTTGCCGAATCTCCCGGTGAAGTGTACAACCCTCTCTTTTTATATGGAGGTGTTGGACTTGGAAAAACCCATTTGATGCATTCCATTGCACACTTCATTTTGGACAAGAATCCGAAGAAAAAAGTATTATATGTAACCAGTGAGACGTTCACCAACGAACTGATTGATGCCCTGAGGAATGGTAAAACAGCCGGTAATGAATCTGCCATGCTGAACTTCCGTGATAAATACAGGAACATTGATGTTCTGCTGATTGACGATATCCAGTTTATAATAGGTAAAGAAAGTACTCAGGAAGAGTTCTTCCATACTTTCAATCACCTTCATACACTTGGAAAACAGATCATAATCTCCAGTGATAAACCTCCGAAAGATATCGAGACACTGGAATCCAGACTCCGCACACGTTTTGAGTGGGGTCTCATTGCTGATATCTCATCTCCGGATTATGAGACACGTATGGCAATTCTCCAGAAGAAGATCGAACTGGATCATCTGGAAAAATATAACATTAAGAATGATGTACTGGACTATATTGCAGCCAACGTCAAATCTAACATCCGTGAGCTGGAAGGTTCTCTGAATAAACTCATTGCCCTCTATAAGCTCAACAACAATAATAATCCGATTGATATTGCTCTTGCAGCAGAAGCATTAAAAGATATTATTTCTTCTGATAATAGAAGAGAAGTTACTCCGGAACTGATACTTGATATCGTTGCGGATCATTTTGGCATCACCGTTGCTGACCTTAAAAGTAAAAAACGTGATTCGGAGATTGCCGTTCCACGTCAGATCTGTATGTATCTGATGCGTTCTATGACCGATACTGCCCTGAAAGGAATTGGTGCAGTTCTTGGAGGTAAAGACCACTCTACTGTCAAATATGGAGTAGAAAAGATCGCCAAGGATATCGAATCAGATGAGATGATGGCGAATACAATCAATATAATAAAGAAGAAAATCAACCCGGCTTAGGATTTTCCATATAGTTATCCACAATTTATCCACATTATCCACATTTTTGGCTACTTGTGTGGATATTATGTGGACAGTGCGTGGAAAATCCTCCGATTTATTTGGATATGGTGTGGAGAAGTGATTTTTTGTCCATTTTTCCAAAAAGCAACAAAAATGTTTTCCAAAGCAGTTCCACACATTTTCCAGTTTAATTTCACAGACTTATCAAAGCGCGAAACGCCTGAGTTTACTGGGCGCGCAGGGGTTTTCCTCTTATCCACAGTCCCTAAGGCGAATAAGGCGGAAAAAATTTATTTATTTCTATATATGCGTAACGTGGGAAAGGAGTTTTACACATATGAAAATCGTATGTAACAAATCAGACCTTGTAAAAGGAGTTAATATTGTTTCTAAAGCTGTTCCTGGAAAAACAACAATGCCAATATTGGAATGTATCTTAATTGATGCCACTACTGACATTATTAAGTTGACTGCCAACGATATGGAACTTGGCATCCAGACAGAAATTGCAGGTGAGATCATTGATCGTGGTATGATTGCCATTGATGCAAAGATTTTTTCTGAAATTGTTAGAAAACTTCCGGATAATGAAGTTTCTATAGAAACTGATGACAGACTTCAGACAACTATTGTGTGTGAAAAAGCAAAATTTGATATTTCCGGAAAACCTGGCAATGAATTTGCTTATCTTCCAATTATTGAGAAAGATGATTCTATAGCAATTTCACAGTTTACTTTGAAAGAAGTCATTCGCCAGACGATCTTTTCTATTGCTGATACAGAAAGCAACAAATTAATGACCGGAGAATTATTTGAAATAAAAGATAATGTTTTAAGAGTTGCATCCTTGGATGGACATCGAATTTCTATCCGTAAAATTGAATTGAAAAATCCAGTCAGTGATTATAAGATGGTCGTACCTGGTAAAACTTTAATTGAAATTAGCAAAATTTTATCCGGAGAAGCTGAGAGTATGGCTGAAATTTCTTATACAAATAACCATATTGTGTTTGAATTTGACAATACAATCGTTGTTTCCAGACTTATTGAAGGCGATTATTTTAAAATTGATCAGATGCTGTCCAGTGATTACGATACAAAAGTAAGAATTAACAAAAAAGAATTCTTAAATTGTATCGACCGCGCAACACTTCTCATCAAAGAAGGAGATAAAAAACCAATCATCATTGACATCCAGGATGAAATGATGGAGTTAAAAATCAAATCTCAGATCGGATCCATGAATGAAGAGATTATGATTTCCAAGGATGGAAAAGATCTTCTGATCGGATTCAATCCGAAATTCCTGATTGATGCACTGCGTGTTATTGATGATGAAGAGGTTACACTTTATCTGATGAATGCAAAAGCACCTTGCTTCATCAAGGATGAGACAGAAAGCTATATTTATCTTATCCTTCCTGTAAACTTTAATGCAAATGTATAATAAGTGCGTAATTATGCAAAAAAAGCTAATATTATTCATAAAAACGCATGAATAATTATACATTTATTCATTTTTAACAAATAAAGGAGCGACTATGGAAACAATCAAATTGCGTGATGAATTTATAAAGCTTGGGCAGGCGTTAAAAGCAGCCGGTCTTGTTGAATCGGGCGTTGAGGCAAAAGAAGTCATCCAGGACGGACAGGTGTCTGTAAATGGAGAAATTGATACTCGCCGTGGAAGAAAATTATACGGCGGGGATGTTGTATCATTTGGCGGAGAAGAAATCAAAATTGAAGATTAAATCTTTGAAACTGAAAAATTTTAGAAACTACGAGCTTTTGAATCTGGAATTTGACGGCAGCACCAACATTTTCTACGGGGATAATGCTCAGGGAAAGACGAATATTCTGGAGGCTGTCTATCTGTCCGGGACGACGAAGTCCCACAGAGGGAGCAAAGACCGGGATATGATCCGGTTCGGGGCAGAGGAATCACACATTGAGGTGATTGTTGAAAAACGCGGGATTCAGGATCAGATTGACATGCATCTGAAGAAGAACCGGCCGAAAGGTGTTGCTATTAATAAGATTCCGATACGCAAAGCCGGAGAATTATTTGGCATTGTAAATCTCGTATTTTTTTCACCGGAAGATCTGAACATTATAAAAAATGGTCCGGCGGGAAGAAGAAAGTTCATAGATTTAGAGCTGTCACAGCTTGACAAAGTATATTTTAATCATTTATCCAATTATAGTCGGGTCGTAAATCAGAGAAATCATTTACTAAAAGACAGTGCATACCGGCAAGATGCAATGGAGACTCTGGACATCTGGGATCTCCAGCTTGTTCAGTATGGCAATGCGATCATTGCGAGGAGGAAACAATTTGTTGACGAAATGAACGAAATTGTTTCCGGAATACATAAGAAACTGACTGGCGGTAAGGAAGAAATCCGTCTGATCTACGAACCGAGTACGAAAAACATGTCTCTTGAGCAGGCTCTTGAGATGAACAGACAGCGAGATATCAGGATGAAGAGTACTTCGGTAGGGCCTCATCGAGACGACGTCTGTTTTATGGTCGGGAATCTGGACATCCGGAGATTCGGATCCCAGGGACAGCAAAGGACCGCAGCATTGTCATTGAAACTGGCAGAAATCGAGCTGGTGAAAAGAGTGATCGGAGACACACCGGTTCTGTTACTTGACGATGTGTTGTCTGAACTTGACAAACACAGGCAAAACTATTTATTAGACAGTATTCATGATATACAGACACTCATTACCTGTACAGGAGTGGATGAATTTGTAAATCATAGATTTGAAGTCAATAAAGTATTTCATGTCCAGAACGGACAAGTGATAAAGGAAAACTAGGAGGATTAGCATGGCTACAGAAAAGGTACAGCACGAATATGGCGCAGACGAAATTCAGATACTGGAAGGACTGGAAGCTGTAAGAAAGCGTCCGGGAATGTATATTGGAAGTACCTCATCAAGAGGTCTTCATCATCTGGTATATGAGATTGTTGATAATGCGGTTGATGAGGCGTTGGCAGGATTCTGTGATACCATTCACGTAACGATCAATCCGGATAATTCCGTTACTGTCACAGATAATGGACGTGGAATTCCGGTCGGAATCAACCATAAATCAGGACTTCCGGCAGTTGAAGTCGTATTTACGGTGCTTCATGCCGGAGGAAAATTCGGTGGTGGAGGATACAAGGTATCCGGAGGACTTCATGGAGTAGGTGCATCTGTTGTAAATGCGCTTTCTGTCTGGCTGGAAGTTGAAATCTGTCACGAAGGAAAAGTATACAGACAGCGCTATGAGCGAGGAAAAGTTGCAAAGAAGCTGGAAGTCATCGGAGAATGTGAGCCGGGAAAGACAGGTACAAAGGTCACATTCCTGCCGGATGGAGAGATTTTTGAGACAACAATCTTTGATTACAGCATTTTACAGCAGAGATTCCGTGAGATGGCATTTCTGACAAAGGGACTGAAGATCGTTCTTCGCGATGAAAGACCACAAGAGCCGATTGAGAAGACTTTCCACTACGAAGGTGGAATCAAAGAATTTGTTGAGTATCTGAACCGCAGTACGACTCCGCTTTACGAGCAGATTATTTACTGTGAGGGAATCGTCAACAATGTATCTGTTGAAGTTGCAATGCAGCACAATGATTCCTACAATGAGAACAGCTACGGATTTGTAAATAATATTACGACTCCGGAAGGCGGAACTCATATTGTCGGATTTAGAAATGCGTTAACAAAGACATTTAATGATTATGCAAGAAAGAATAAACTTTTAAAAGATAATGAGCCGAACCTGACAGGTGAGGATATCCGTGAGGGACTGACTGCAATTATCAGTGTCAAGATCGAGGATCCTCAATTCGAAGGTCAGACAAAGCAGAAACTTGGAAACAGTGAGGCAAGAGGAGCAGTTGATAATGTTGTCAGTGAACAGCTTCAGATTTTCCTGGAACAGAATCCTCAGGTCGCTAAAGTAACCGTTGAGAAGTCTGTGATGGCACAGCGTGCGAGAGAGGCTGCAAGAAAAGCGAGAGATCTGACAAGAAGGAAATCAGCCCTTGACGGTATGTCACTTCCTGGTAAGCTTGCAGACTGTTCTGACAAGAATCCGGAAAAATGCGAAATCTACATCGTAGAGGGAGACTCCGCCGGTGGCTCCGCAAAGACAGCCAGAGACCGTGCAACACAGGCCATCCTTCCACTTCGTGGTAAGATCCTCAATGTTGAGAAGGCAAGACTGGATCGAATTTATGGAAATGCGGAGATCAAAGCCATGATCACGGCATTTGGAACCGGAATCCATGAAGACTTTGATATCAGCAAATTACGTTATCACAAGATCATCATCATGACCGATGCCGACGTGGATGGAGCACATATCAGTACACTGCTTCTGACATTTATGTACAGATTTATGCCAGATCTGATCAAAGAAGGATACGTGTATCTGGCACAGCCGCCACTTTATAAGCTCGAAAGAAATAAAAAAGTTTGGTATGCATACAGCGACGAAGAACTAGACAGCATTTTGCAGGAAGTTGGGCGTGATAACAATAATAAAATTCAGCGTTACAAAGGTCTTGGAGAGATGGATGCAGAGCAGCTTTGGGATACCACTATGGATCCAGAGCACCGCGTACTCCTTCGTGTCACAATGGATGATGAGACAGCAAGCGAGCTGGATCTCACATTTACAACACTGATGGGAGATAAGGTAGAGCCAAGACGTGAGTTCATCGAAGAAAATGCACAGTATGTACAGAATCTTGACATTTAAATATCAGCGAAATATGTTCGCTTTGCAGAAAGGAAAATAGATAAATGGAAGACAATATTTTTGATAAAGTCCATGAGGTCGACCTAAAGAAGACGATGGAGACCTCCTATATCGATTATGCCATGAGTGTTATTGCTTCCCGTGCGCTTCCAGATGTAAGAGACGGATTGAAACCTGTACAGAGAAGAATTCTTTACTCCATGATCGAGCTGAACAATGGACCGGATAAACCGCACAGAAAATCAGCCCGTATCGTCGGTGATACAATGGGTAAATATCATCCTCACGGTGACAGTTCTATTTATGGAGCATTGGTTAATATGGCTCAGGAATGGTCTACCAGATATCCGCTCGTTGACGGGCATGGAAACTTCGGCTCTGTGGACGGTGACGGAGCAGCGGCTATGCGTTACACAGAGGCAAGATTGAGTAAGATTTCCATGGAACTGACTGCTGATATCAACAAAGATACGGTAGACTTCATGCCAAACTTCGATGAGACGGAGAAAGAGCCGGTTGTACTTCCGGCAAGATTCCCGAACCTTCTGGTGAACGGTACATCCGGTATCGCCGTAGGTATGGCAACGAATATCCCGCCGCACAATCTTCGTGAGGTCATTGACGCAGTAGTCAGAATTATCGATAACAAGATTGCAGATAAAAACGAGACAACAATGGAAGAAATCCTTGAGATCATCAAGGGACCAGATTTCCCGACCGGTGGAGAGATTCTTGGTACAAGAGGAATCGAGGAAGCATATCGAACAGGACGTGGTAAGATTCGTGTACGTGCCGTAACGAACATTGAGACGATGCCGAATGGAAAGAGCCGCATCATTGTTACAGAGCTTCCGTACATGGTCAATAAGGCCCGTCTGATCGAGAAAATCGCAGAGCTGGTACGTGACAAGAAGGTGGATGGAATCACAGACTTAAGTGATCAGTCCAGCCGTGAAGGTATGCGTATTGTTATTGAACTTCGTAAAGATGTCAATGCAAATGTATTGCTGAACCAGCTTTATAAACATACACAGCTTCAGGATACATTTGGCGTGATTATGCTGGCACTGGTCGGCAAACAGCCAAAAGTCATGAATATTTTAGAGCTTCTTGGATATTACCTGAAGCATCAGGAAGATGTTGTGACACGTCGTACAAAGTACGAACTGAACAAAGCAAAAGAAAGAGCGCATATCTTAAAAGGATTATTGATCGCGCTTGATAATATTGACGAAGTTATCCGGATCATCCGTGGTTCCAGTACGGTACAGGCTGCAAAAGCAGAACTCATGGAGAAATTCGAACTGGATGATGTTCAGGCTCAGGCTATCGTAGATATGCGTCTGCGTGCTCTGACCGGATTGGAAAGAGAGAAGCTTGAGAAAGAATATGCAGAACTTATGGCTCAGATTGAGAGACTGGAGGCAATTCTGGCAGACGAAAAATTACTTCTTGGAGTGATTCGTGAAGAAATCCTTGTCATTAAGGATAAATATGGTGATGACAGAAGAACATCCATCGGATTTGACGAGTATGACATTTCCATGGAGGATCTGATTCCGAAGGAGAATATTGTAATTACCATGACAAAGCTTGGTTACATCAAGCGTATGTCTGATGATACATTTAAGGCACAGAATCGTGGCGGTAAGGGAATTAAAGGTATGCAGACTCTGGATGAAGACTATGTGGAAGAGCTTTTCATGACGAATACGCACCACTACATTATGTTCTTTACGAACACCGGACGTGTCTACAGACTGAAAGGTTATGAGATTCCGGAGGCAAGCCGCACATCAAGAGGAACTGCGATCATCAACCTGCTCCAGTTAATGCCGGGCGAGAAGATTACTGCTGTAATCCCGATTGATTACTACCGCGACCAGGATTATCTGATCATGGCAACAAAGAAAGGTCTTGTGAAGAAGACATCTCTTCGCGAGTACATGAATGTAAGAAAGACAGGACTTGCCGCAATTACACTGCGTGATGAGGATGAACTGATCGAAGTAAAATTCACAGACAATAATCAGGAAATCATTCTTGCAACGAAGTATGGTCAGTGTATCCGCTTTAATGAGACCGACGTAAGAGCAACAGGACGTAACTCCATGGGAGTACGCGGAATCAACCTTGCAGACCGCGACGAAGTGATTGGAATGCAGCTTGTGACCCAGGGACATGACCTTTTGATCGTATCTGAAAAAGGTATGGGTAAACGTACAGACATCAGTGAATTTACAGCACAGAACCGTGGCGGCAAAGGAGTGAAGTGTTACAAGATTACCGAAAAGACAGGAAATGTCATCGGAATCAAGGCAGTTGACGAAGACGATGAGATTATGATCATAAATACGGACGGAATCATCATCCGTATGCTGTGTTCCGGAATCTCCTTACTCGGAAGAATCACATCCGGAGTCAAACTCATCAACCTGAAAGATAAAGAGACCGTAGCAAGTATCGCAAAAGTCAGAGACGAAGAAAAAGAAGAAGCCAAAAAGAAAGAAATCTTCGGCGAAGACGGAGTAGAAGTGGACCAGCTAGACGTAGAATCACTGGCATTAGAAAGTGACGAAGAATAAAAGTTATACTGTCTGAGAAAAGAAAACTTAATAAGACTAAAAAAAATCTGCAGCTGCAGGACATGAAAATCCGAGGCTGCAGATTTTTTTGTCTTGTATATCACTAAGGGACAGGGTAAAATGAAAAAAGAGATGAAAGGAGATCATTATGCGTTCAGTCGATGTAAGTATAGTTACGAGAAATATTAAAGAAATGTGTATTCAGGCGAATCATTTTCTGTCTGAGGATATGGATATAGCGATGAAAAAGGCTGTGGAGACGGAGGAAGCACCGCTTGGAAAGCAGATTCTGACACAGCTTCAGGAGAATTTAAAGATTGCAGGAGAGGATATGATCCCAATCTGTCAGGATACCGGTATGGCGGTCGTGTTCATAGAAGTTGGTCAGGAGGTACACTTTGAAGGTGGAAGTCTTACGGATGCCATCAATGAGGGTGTGCGCCAGGGATATGTGGAAGGATATCTTAGAAAGTCTGTTGTAGGTGACCCGATCATCCGTGAGAATACGAAAGATAACACACCGGCAGTTATTCACTATAACATTGTGCCGGGGGATAAAGTAAAGATTAAAGTTGCTCCGAAGGGATTTGGAAGCGAGAATATGAGCCGTGTCTTTATGCTGAAGCCTGCAGATGGGATTGAAGGTGTGAAGAATGCAATTCTGACAGCTGTTCAGGATGCGGGACCGAATGCCTGTCCGCCGATGGTAGTCGGTGTCGGAATTGGTGGTACCTTTGAAAAATGTGCTCTTATGGCAAAGGATGCCCTGACACGTGAAGTTGGCACACACTCAGACATCCAGTGGGTCAAGGATCTGGAAGAAGAGATGCTTGAGACGATCAATAAGCTTGGTATCGGACCTGGAGGTCTTGGAGGAACAACAACAGCTCTTGCGGTAAATGTTAATACATACCCGACTCACATTGCGGGACTTCCGGTAGGAATCAATATTTGCTGTCACGTCAACAGACACATTGTGAGGGAGGTATAGTCATGGAGAAGCATATAAAAGCACCAATCAGCAAAGAAGTATCCCGTAAGCTCAGAGCAGGAGATTATGTATACATTACAGGAACTATCTACACGGCGAGAGATGCCGCTCACAAAAGAATGGATGATGCTCTTAAAAATGGAGAAAATCTTCCGGTAGATATGGTTGGACAGACGATTTATTACATGGGACCATCTCCGGCGAGAGAAGGGCGTCCGATTGGTTCTGCAGGTCCGACAACTGCGAGCCGTATGGACCGTTATGCGCCGAAGCTTCTGGATCTTGGCCTCACAGCCATGATTGGAAAAGGTAAGAGAAGTAAGGAAGTACTGGATGCTGTCAAAAGAAACGGAAGTGTTTACTTTGCGGCAGTGGGAGGAGCAGGAGCGCTTCTTTCAAAATGTATTAAGACTTCTGAGGTCGTAGCTTATGATGATCTTGGAACGGAAGCTATCCGCAAGCTTTATGTGGAAGATTTCCCGGTGATCGTAGTCGCTGATTGCGAGGGCGGTTATCTGTACAAAAGTGCCATAAAGGAGTACAAGAAGATATGAAACGAATCATAATGATGGTTCTTCGGAACATTTTACTTGTTCCGTGGATGTGGGCAAAATTATGTTATCATGCATCCCACGTAGACAAATACACAGAAGAAGAACATTACCGGATGCTCCAGTTCATCACACACCGAGCTAATAAAGGTGGAAATGTGACCATAGATGCCCACGGGCTTGAGAATATCCCAGAAGAAAACGGCTTTATGTTCTTCCCAAATCATCAGGGACTTTACGATGTACTGGCACTTGTAGATGTCTGCCCGAAGCCATTTTCCGTAGTTGCCAAAAAAGAAGTGGAAAATGTGCCATTTTTAAAACAAGTTTTCAAATGTATGAAAGCATATATGATGGATCGTAATGATATCCGTCAGTCACTGCAGGTCATTGTAAATGTGACAAATGAGGTAAAGAACGGAAGAAATTATCTCATTTTCCCGGAAGGAACAAGATCTAAGATGGGAAATGAGATGCTGGAGTTTAAAGGCGGAAGCTTTAAAGCAGCAACGAAAGCAAAATGTCCGATCGTGCCGGTTGCACTGATCGATTCTTTCAAGCCATTTGACACTAACAGCATCGCACCGGTCACAGTGCAGGTACATTTTTTAAAACCGCTGTACTATGATGATTATAAAGACATGAAGACGAATGATATCGCGGAACTTGTAAGAAGTCAGATCCAGAAAACGATCCATGATTCCATTTAGCCTGTCGGAGTGTGTGTCGTTATGTTGGATACGAAGGTGATGTTGGAAATACATTTGAGCCAGTAGAGGACGATGAATTCCTGATAT
>UMIC01026914.1_pt1 | contig 25643 bp, 35 predicted proteins | sample 1965681 | NCBI WGS metagenome assembly UMIC01 (sample SAMEA4836114, study PRJEB28245) | human gut metagenome | biome: gut microbiome; material: fecal sample | place: Denmark | collected 2008
GCAGGGAGGTATGCAGGATGTCTTTCCTTTTCAATTATATAGTGGATTAAAAATCAATATGATATTCGAGTGTTACTTGCGTGGATGTTACATTCGTGCCATCAAGATTCATTAACCGGATGCTTCTATCGCCATTGCCAATCCGAATACGCACCCATCTTTGGCCTATAACATCGTAAACATAATCGTATATAGTTTGATAAGGATTCGCGCTCTCAGGAAGATATCCAACAATATTTCCGTTCGGGATAGCAGATGGATAGCATGTAAAATGCGCAGAGTACCGAAACTGTCCGTTGCTCATTTTGCTTACATTGTGGTAACCATCTACGACCTGTCCAGTGCTCACACCAGCCACATCTTCAATAGCATAAAATTCGCTTTGAGATTTTTGCGTTATCTTGGTATTGAGCACAGTATAAAGGTCCATTAGCGCCTTGCCCTGGGCAGCCGACAGCGGCAATTTTGCGTTGTTAGTCACGCAGTTATCGACAATTTGCCCTGCGTATAGGACCAGTTTAAAACCAGCTACGACATTGCGCATAAATTTTACAAGTGGCATCCTTGTGACAAAACTGGCTAGGAGGCTTGTTTTATCAGTTATGCCCTCCACGGTTCCAGAGGCATCAAACTCAGGGGCTTCAACATCTTCCACTCTTGTTTTCAAATTATCAAATTCTGATTTTTTTACTAATGCTCCTGGTGATACAATTGCCGTTACGCTTGTTACTGAACCAATCAGAACGTTGAATGTGATTTCCGCAAACTTACTGATTGCATCCGTAGATGCATATATGTACTGTGGATCCTGCGTAAGGTCCAGGTACGCATAAAGGATTTCTCCATCATCTGGGTCTTTGGCAAATACCCCGGCCTCCGTAATTGCAAATCCCGTTGAAACGCCAACGGAGCTGATTTGTGTAACGATATAAGCCACGTCTGACTGTTCGGTACTTACGCCGCAGGATTCTATCGTTGCGTCCATCTTATATTCGTTAAGACCTGTCATATTCTGGGCATCATATCCGGACGGTACCCTTCCAGTCCCCACGGCCACACGGCTAAAGGATAACGTGGCCTGCGCTGCCATCAATTTTGTTATTAACGCAAGCCCCTTGTTTGTTAATACTGTTCCTGCCATTTAAATCCCTCCTATTGGCTGGCGGGATAGGATGCCGTCACACATAGCAATGTCCCGACCCCTATCTTCAGTTTTACTTGTTTTTCTGTCTTTTTATTAATCGCTGTTGGTGGAATATTCATGAATGCGGCCAGACAAGCCGAGGAGCCGACATAGACAGTTGTCTTATGTGCGCTGTAGGTACGATAGAATATCCTAATTCCAATCCCCCCGGATTTAATCCGGTTCATCAACTCAGCGATAATTCCGGCCACATTTTTATGCTCTTCGTCCAGCTCATCCTCATTGATGTATATATATACTTTAGCTGGGTATACCTCCTCACATTTGACATCCTCTGCTTTAATTCCAAATAGACTTGCTGCCGATAAAATAAGGGTATCCAAATTACCTGATGCAAGCATAGCAAGAATCTTGACCCTAATCATGATTCTAAATATTTCATCTGTCGCCGTTCCTCGAGCCACACCATAATTGTTTCCAAAACTATCCAGTACGGCTCCCTGCATTTTATCGATATTATCCCACAGTCGAACTTTTTCCGTTTGCTCTTGCAGAATATCGAATCCCCATCCTGCAAGATAAAACAGTTTTCCTATATTTGTCTCTGGTGGTTCCGACTTCTCAAGTTTTTGTATATCTGTCCTTATGTATGCACTGGTAAGCATGTCTAGCATGCGCGTGGCAAAGCTCATCCCATCAACCTCATTTCATTGTTATGCTGATTGCTGTGCTATCCGTTATTGCCTTTTCTCTGTAACCGATTGCTATATTTTCTTTTGCATAAGAGGTCATGCTCGTGCCAATCTGTAGCTCAAAGTCCTCCACACCTGGAATCGCAGTAAGGATACCTGGTATCTTGATGTATATGACATCCATTCCCGTTTCGAGCCCCCCGACCGTTGTTCCGCCTATGTAGTCAATTAATGCTTGTCTGACCTTATCCCCGCCCGGGAATCCCTCACCTGTCTGAAGTTCTGTCACCTTCACATATATTTTTTTCGTCGTTGGCCGTGAGAAACGGACTTCCAACTGCTGACCGGAAGCCGTAAGTACATTGACCGCCTTATTTCCAACAGTCTGTATTCCTCCTGCCTTTCTGGAGTAAATTGCCTTCGCAATCTCCTCGTCCAGTCCTCCATACACCACGGCCTCCAGACTATGGGGTGGCAAGTTATACGTGGTGTCGCTCTCGTCTGTATCATTCTCGTATACGTAGGCACTCGATACGCCCTCAACATCATTCATTAACGCGGCCCTGACTGCGTCCGCATTGACGCCTCCTGCATAATCCACAGACTTATTATAACGTGCCCGGAACTCAGCGTCTGTTTCCTTTATACGTCCGCCGGATATCTCAGCCTTGTTTGTGATTGATTCAACCCCGTTTACCGAGGAAGGATTTACGATTACCTTCACGGTTCCAGCAGCTGTATTGTATTCCGGCCCCGTCTCCACCGCACGTATCAGTGCAAGCCCTGTTCCTGATTCCGACAGAGTGATGGCATCCACAACCGTGTACTGCAGCCCCCCATTTGTCGCAACCAGGAATCCTGCCGGTATAGTGGAGCCAGGTGTTCCAGTCACTGTAATATATCCTGAAGCCTTCCCCTCTGTCAGCAGGTGCATTCCAATGTTCTTTCCTAAATTGTATAAGCTGTTCCCTGCAGATGTTTCCACAAATCGGCTGTTATAGACATCCTCCAGACATGCAAAAAGAATATTCCATACCCATGCCAGAATTCTTAAGAATAGACCCAGTGGTGACCGTACTGTAAGAATTATTCCATCTCCATATAGCTCCCTTGCCTTATATTCCAATGCATTTAATAGCACAGTGTAGGTCGGTCGGTAAAATCCTTTTTCCGTGAGGCCCCACTCATCATCCACCCGTATTCACCTCCATACTTATTGTTTTTCCATCGCTTAACTGTCCTGACCAAGTTACTGTCATTTTCCTCCCCTCTCCCTGTGTCACGCCAAGACTCTCCACTGTGGTTATCTGTTCCTCCTGAAATATTGCCTCGCGTAGAACTTCGTCCGTGGTCTCTTCGTCCACTACTGTCCCGAGTATTTGCTCGTAATCTGTCCCATGACTGGGCACCAGCTCAAAGTCTCCTTTCCAGGCCCCCAAGGTCAGTGCTATTCCCTGTGCAATAGCAGCGTCATCCTCCAGAACTTCTAGCATTCCTTCGTCTGTAAAAGATAAGTCCTTTGTTTCCGGGTCAATCTTCCATGCTGTTTTAGACACATCATCACCCTTTCCGGATTACTCCAACAAATACCGCATCATCCCCCGAATGAATTCTATCAGTGTTTGGCTTGCTATCCGCTCCCGTCTGGATGGAGTTATCACTATCCATGTCCAGATAAGCTACCACTCCAATGTCCCCTTTTTTGATTTGAACATTCACGTCCGCCGTTTTTCCATCCACTTTTATTTCAAGCGGTATATAAGCTACCTTGACGGCCAGAATTGGCGGAGGCGAAACGTAGGTCCCAGCCATCTCCCTTTGCACCAGGGGTTTTGCGGTAACGGTCATTCTTACCGCATCAAAGTCTTCCACCCTGACAATGTCGTGGCATCGAATTCGCTGCATAATTTTTTGCTCATTCGCAAGCAAATTGTAAAGTTCTTTGGTTTTTCGTGCCATGGTATCCTCCTATCCTGCAACCTTGAATTCAATTTCTGTTATCCACGTACCGGTCGGAGAACCTTTGTGCGTCCCTGACACAATCATAAATTTACCGTTTAAATCACGGGATTGAATTTGAATTACGTCCCCGGGTCCCATACGGTAATTCAGAAGGCATTGACGTTTCCATGTCTTCTCTTCAGATGCCTTTTTCTCTTTCGATACCTCCTTTGTTTCTGGAGCTTCTATCATGGTGACATCCGAATCCTCGGACCGGAACAGTAATCCTGCATCTGGCGTAAGTAGGTATCCCTTATTTACCCCATCTGCTGGATTATTGATAATAACCTGATTTGAACGTATAAGAAATCTTGATTTACATTCGTTTATTACAATTTCTGTAAGTATATCTTTGAGCTTTCCAGAGCACACTCGTCCACGCGGATAAAGTGTATTCTTGACTAATTGGAAGGCCCCAACCTCCAGTCCAAAAATATTGAGCAGGTCTCGTACGATGTCCTCTGCCCGACTTCCTTCAGTGTAGGTCTTATTGATTACGGAGTTGAGCCACTGGTCTAGGGCCGCAGTGGCAGTAATCTTCGTCTGCCACTCTACCCCATTCTGTCGGTGACTGCAGCTCGTTACCTGACCAATAAACAGAGCGCCCATGTCATCCTCATATCCCGCATTAAGTATCACGACCTGGTTCTTTTGGATTCCCGCGCGGGATGTCGCATTCAAGTTGTTTACTGTAAATGAAGCAGTTGTCAGCTGCTCCGAATCATGGAAGGGTACTTCGAATTCAAAGTAAAATCCGTCATTCATGCTGTATTTAAGCGGCCCTATCTGTAGAGAAGCAGAACGTATAAAAAATGCCATCAGTCCGTCCTCCTCTCATGCAGGTATAGCTTCACCTCATTTCCAAAATTGCCGTATGTTATCTCATTAACCTCTCCTGTCAGGCAATATGGTACAATGACCGGAATTGGATATCTTGCGTCTTCGATGGAGCTAAACATAGGCCTTCCGTATCTTACAGGGTCCCCATAGCACAGCACCTCTCCTGTCGCCATTATGGCCAGGTCCATCGTAAAGAAGCCTCCCGGGTCATTATATTTGATTGTCATGAAATATGTGCGGTCATCAAGTTTGACAGAAAACGTATATGGCACCATTGATGCATCCACGGGTATATATTCAACTTCCGACGTCAATCCCATTGTCTGCAGTTCATTGGTCATCCCAGTCACTCCCTTTTCTTTTATACTCCGTTAAAGCTCGTTGTCTTTCGTTGATTTGGTCCTGCATTGCTTTTTCCATTGTAGGAATTTACATAGGACGCGTATGAGCTTTGGCTAATCTGTTCGCTTACCTTTGTTTTGAGCCCGGCTGCCTTGACGGCCTCTGTCTGTCCGGTACCCTTGCTTTTTTCTCCCTTGTCCTGCTGGCTCATAAGGAGTGCCTGACCTAATTCTACATACTGACCGGATACGATATTTGCTTTCTGCAACGTCGCTGTAAAGGCAAACCCTTTCTTATTTGACGGAAGGTTCTTCAATTGTAGATTGATGATAACATAATCCGTCACACGGAACTTTCCGACGTAAGTTACTAAATCTCGATTCCTCCACATGGATTCCAACTGGGATTTGTAGGAGCCACAGTTTCTGACTACCAATCCTGCAATCTGGAACTGTTCCGGATTGAGGCTTACATGGTCCTCAATGGTGCTTCCTCCTTCAATGGCATTGGAGGTCATCTTGCTGCTCTTCGTCATAGTCTCCTGGGTGATAGTACCTGTAGCAGGCTGAAACTTTACAGTCCCAGTCTTTCTTCCTGTGATTCTATATGCCATCTGATACCTCCTTACGCATTTCCTTGCTGGATTGCCAGGTTCGCGAAATGTTCTTCCTGCATTTCCTGATATAGTTCCTTGACGGTTCGTTTGAGGTCCTCCACCATTCCATGCGTCCCCTCGTTACTGCCGCCAAGAATCTCTATCTTGATAGTCGGGTTAAAATTCACATCGTTTTTTATACTCTGCTGTCTCCCGCCTGCGATTATCTGTTCACTCTTGTCTGCTGGTACGATGGTTGATCCTGATGGCAGATAGGCAATTTCTCCTCCGCGTTCATTGATGTGCGTCCATCCTCCCTGGAAGTAATTATCTCCATCCGCATTATGTGGAATATTTGCCCCGGCTGAGGCCGCCGCCTTTGAGCCGCCACCAAACAGACCGGCTATCTTTTCCAGCAGGCTTGCCAAACCATTTGCTGCCCATTCCATAATTTTTGCCAGAAATCCTACCACGTTCGAGAGGACCCCTGAAATTCCACTCAGAACAGGGGAGATGGCTGATAATATAGGCGGTATAATCTTCAGTCCCGCAGATAATGCCGGCAGGATTGCATTTGCAATACTCTCAATATGTGGCATAAGCGGTGCGATTACATTGTCGCTCAAGGATTTAAGTATGTTAACCAATGGCGGCACCACTGTGGTTGCAATGCTTCCAATAATCCTAGAAACCGGCGGGAGCACAGTTTGAGCCAATATACTAAATGTCTGAATAAGTGGTGTCACGGCAGCCGCGAGCGGCGGCAGTGCAGTGGTTGCCATATCGAGCAGAACTCCTCCTATGGGCGCGGCAGCCGACATCAGTTCACCAAATGTCGATATCAGTCCCGGCAGTGCGCCTGTTGCCAAATCTATAATGACCGGCACTCCTGCTGCAAATCCATTGCTAAGCATATCTATCATACCCAGCAAGGCTGGTTCAATCTGTGGCCATGATGCCATGATTGTATTTGTAAGTTCTGTAAACACAGGCGCAAACTTTGATGCAGCTCCAGAAAGGAAGTCACTCCAGATGCCCTTCAAACTCTTGATGTTGTTCGCGTATCCTTCCTGTTTTTTAGTCGCTGCCTGCTGGATTTCCGTACTATTTTGCAATAAGGCATTCATCCTTACTTGTGCCATTGCAGCTTCATCCAATGCGTCAATATTCTTTCCCAGTCCCATCTCCATGGAAGACTGTTTCAAGGCCGCATCGTCAATCTGCATCCCAAACTCAGCCATCGCTTCCGTATTGCCTTTTAGGTAGTCCTGAACGACTGATAGGGCTTCTGCATCATCCAGCGAAAAGGCTGTTCCAAAATCATATGCCAGTGATGTGGTGATTTTGGATAGGTCCTCTGCCGCTGTCCCGGTAATTCCCATCTCCTGGTACATGGCCTTATTCGAAACAAGGAACCCTTGCACCTCTGTGTTGCTCCGGTGGATGGCATCTGAAAAATTATCGGCCCACTCCTGCATACCGGAATCTGCCGAGAACATAGCTCCAAATTTTGCTCCTGTTTGCTCTGAAGCAATCCCTGCGTCCTTGATGGCAGATCCTAGCTGTTTTGCCGCCTCGATACCCGCCTTTACAATTTCAATGGCTGCAGAAATAGCAAAAAATGACTTTACAGCCCCTCCTACGGCATCTTTGATTCTTGTCCCGGCTGATTCTCCGTCACTCCCCATATTTTTTAAGTCATCACCAGTTTTATCGGCTTCATCCCCAGTGTTCTTAATTTTCTTCCCTGCCTTTTCCAGGGCATCTACCAGCCTATTTTTGATGGTCTGGATTGGATTTCCGAGAGCTGTCTCCAGTTCATTCAACCCGTCCCTGGCCTTCTTGGCAAATTGTTCTGCCTGTTTTCCCGCATATCCATATGCCCCCTGGAACCCTGCCTTCACGGCCTTTCCCAGTGAATTGGTCTCCTTTAGGGCTTTTGTGGCAGAGCTGGCAGCAGCAGAACCAAATCCTTGCGCCTCTGCCCCCATATTTCGATAAGTATTTGAAGCAGCTTCTCCTGCATCTGATGTTTTATTAATTTCTTTTCGGAATTCATCTGCTGCAGCGCTGGCATTATCCAGGTTCTTTCTCGCCTCGGTTGCACTCTTTGATGCTGTATTCCCCATATTCTCAAGGGCTCTCCTTGCATCCTTGGCTGAGTCCTCTACCTTATCCCCTGAATCTGATAGTTTGTCCATGGAGGTGACTACTTTCGATGTTTCCTGTCGGGCATCCTGCATTCCATGGGCCAGTGTTCCGGCACTCTCAGCGGCCTCACTTCCAAATTTGTCTGCATTATCTTCTGCTCTTTGGAATCCACTCTTAATGTTGTCTATAGATTCCATGATTTTTGTCAACTGTCCGATGGTATCCGCGGCCGAAACCCGAATTCCCATGGTTAGGTTCCGCTTGTCCTCCAAGTTTCATCCCTCCTAAAAGAGAAGAGCAATCACGACATTAGTCACGATTGCTCTTTAAGCTTTCTTTGTAATTGATATAGGCTTCCCTGGCCTCATAATATTCCGACAGGCACATATTGCGCCATTCTGTATATGAGATTTTACCTGCGCCAAAAACAAGCGACCAAAACTCCCGGTTACGAATCGCCCGAATCTGTGCTTTACCGATATCCTTTTCATCCTCTAAGAAAGGATTCAATCTCACCCATCAGCTTCTCTGGGGTAGCTATATCCTCTGTATCCTCAAAGTATGACATCCCCTGGGTGTTCACCTCCTTCGGGGAAATCACGACATTTTTAAACAGGCCGTCTATATACTCTGCTGTTTTTCTTTTTCCTCCGGTCATTCCACATTCGTCGTTATGATTGAAATACCATGTGGGCGAAACACTCTGAAGCGTATACTCTGTTCCGTTTACTGTTACCTTTTTCTGCTTTGCCATATATTTTCTATAGCTCCTTTCTGATAGCCCCTTTGGGCGCTGTATCCATTTCTTTGACATGATTACTACCTGATTCTAAGATTGGGCACGTAGATATTAACCGTTACTGTGCTTGTATTCTTTCCTCTGACCACATCCGGCTCTTTCAGTATGCGGCATTCCGAACCGCTGACATTAACAGAAGCATCATCATTGGCATCAGAGATTGTCAGAGGAAAACGCTTCCGGTTTGATGCCAGGTTTCTGAGTTTTTGCAATGACGAGGATGTCTGCTGCAGGGTAATTGCGACTGTCCCACTTTCATTAGCATTCTCTTCATACACTACATCTCCCTGAACCCCTACGTTTGGTGTAACAGCATCTTCACTTTTGGACACGGTGATAATACCATCTCCCGAAAATCCGGTTAAGGTTGTCCCATCCACATTTACGTTCACTTTTTTGGGGTCATAACTTGTTACCATCTTTTTTACCTCCCATTTATGTAAGCGATACCTTTAAGGTACCTTTAACTTTGACTCCGTGTACGGCTCCTCCAAGCTGGGCCTCCCACGCAATGTCCGGCATCTGCCTGGAAGCTGCCTGCTGGTCTGTTGCATCGGACCGTTTAGGTACAGTCACGTTGTAAATACCAGCTCCGGACTCTGGATTCTCTGCTATGATTGCATATCCGGTTGCCTCTTCTAATGTCCCAAAGACTCCGGCTGAAACTGTAGTAAATCCAGCATCCGTATAAGGGATATTGGGATTCCCCATGAAAATATCATAGAGTTTTTCCCTCATTCTTTTCGCAATCCAATCAGCCCCCAGAACAGCGTCAATCCATTCCCCATCCATGCAGGTACCATTCTTAATGTAATTCTTTTTATATTCACTGGTTACGAAATTCACATGGTTCGTTTCCATGGCTGTAACTTCGGAATTGGTCAGCGTTGGGGCTGTGATTCCTGCCGGCATCTTGAATTTCCATGTGACAGATTGTGGGTACCATGGTCCGACAGCTCCCAGCCAGGCTGCATCTGCATGTTCGTTTGTATCCTGGGTATATATCACCACGGTCCGGGCAGTATTGACCGCATACGTCTTGTTTTCTGTCTGGGCAATGTATAACTTCCTGTGGTCCTCTGCGCCTGATGACAGTTCCGCTTCCGTCGGTTCACTTTCTTCCGCAAAACGTCCCAAAGCTTCCAGATAGGTATCATCCGTTTGGTCTGTCAGGAAAATGTACCAGTCATCATTCTTTTCCTGATATGCCTTAATCGCTTCCACCAATGCACTGGCTGTTTCCGGTTCCGCAACTCCTACAATAGTCACCTTCCTGATTAATTTTTCCGGCGCCGGTATGGCATTTCCCTGGTTAAATAAGGCTGCCGCCTTTTTATACACAATACTGGAATCCGCCCAATCCTTCTTGATTTCCTCTAAATCTGTATAGGTTTTTCCCGCTTTCTCACCTGCTGTAGAAATCAAGAGAATATCGAGGGTGTCCATGGACTGTGGCACATCCTCAAGTGTCACCACAACTACTACATCTTTGCTCACTGTGTGTCTCCTTTCTGCTCAATGGTTGCTGCATTCCGTATGGTGGCAATAATCCGGTTGTCCTCTCTGACATATCGGATGGTCACGTCAAACCCATACCGTCTGACTGCTTCATCCACTTCCAGAACGGTCCGCTCTTGTACGTTCCCTGCGTACACAATGGTAATTCCGTTCCCGGACGTATATTCGTATCCTGCGTGCAGGAACCATCCAAGAGCCTGATTCGCCAGTTCCATAGCTTCATCTTCTCCCAGTATAAAACCGGATTGTGTTCTACGGTTTGCACTGCAGGCCGTAAAGGACCATGTGCATGTGGGTTGTTCTCTCCGTATTTCTTCCCCGTCTCCGCCCTGCCGATATTCCCCTAATGTATTTTCCGGTATATAAGGGGCTGTAACGGAATAGATGATGAACGGATAATCCTGCTCTGGCTCCACTTGACTTGCCAGAACAACCGGCGCCTTTAGGTAATTGCTCAATCCATTTGTGATTATGTTCCTAATATGTTTGAATTTCATTTTTTAGCTGCCTTTCCTTTCCGTTCCACCAGGTAGCGTTTGAGCGGGTGCAGGGAATTGTATCCCAGTTCCTGGGTGACCGTATATCGCATTCCGCCAAAATCTTCCACCTGCGCCCCGACTTGGAGGGTGTGTCCATTGGTATATATTTTTTCGGAATACTGCGTAAACACCCCGGCAATGTCCCGCACCAAGTCCTTGTTGCTAACCGGTAAAAGTACGCCTTTGAACGGAATACGTTCATCTTCTCCTGGAACCCATTGGCCGCCATCTTCCTGGCTAAATACAGCACCAGACTTAATTTCATACATTTCATGCATAAGTCCCTCCGGTATCATCGGCTGGGCGCTTCCAAAACAATAACTATTCACTCTATGTTCCTCCTTCTATGCTGTAAGTAATTGAATTACGGAGACGCCCTGTTTCGATAAGGGGATTATCCGGCCAGTTAGATACCGCTTTTGTAATGCTGCTCTTCTTTTTAAAATTAAACGGCTGATTCATGTACATTTGGATGATGCCTACCACGCCCATCCCAATGTTATTTGCCGCTTTCTCCGCATCCCATCCGCTAAATATAATATTCTGTATGGCAGCTGTTGTTATATCCTCAATCGTCCTTCTGTTGTTGTCATATCCAGCACGGATGAAGCTACGCTCCGGAATGGAAGTGGATTCCATCAGGATAAATAAGAATTCAATATCGTCTGTCTTTTTCGGAATCTGTTTTTTGGATGGGCCATGCCTTTTGGGTTTACTGTCTGTCGGACTGCTTTTCTTTTTTTGGGATGTTCCCTTCCGCTTCTTGCTGATACATCCAAACAGATAACCATTCCTGGAACGCAGAAAGAATAGTCCGGGAAAATCCAGCGGGCTTTTCCCGATTGCTTTTTTAGCAATCGGGATAGCCAGGTTCTTTACATTTTTAGCCTTGATGGTCGCGCCGAATTCATTGACATTTGCAATGGTCAGAATATCTGCCGGCGCCCCTTCCCTTTCCATTCCCGACTCATCGCGTCCGGGTTGCCCTTGAATCCCGATATGGATGGACATTTCTTCCAGCCTCTTAAGCTCCCGGATAATCCGTTCCATCTCCGGGGATATCTCGTCTTTCGCTTCCGTTATGCCCACCTCCGGTACTGTTCGATTACATTCTGTACTTGTGTGTTTAGTTCTTTATCAAAGGTCCAGCTTACATCTGAGATGGTAAATGCAGACAAACCGTTTGCACCATTGTGTGACAGATTCCATTGTTGCTGAACCATTTGCCATACGGCATATTGTAAGTCGAATGGCAGGTCAGATGCGCTATGATCCGTCCCGTCTTTCGGAAGTATGTAACCAGCTGTATAAGTCACTTTCAGGTAACGTTTTGGGGCCACCCTATCATTTGCCAGCCCACCTAAAAATGTCCGGTCCGCCCACCCCTCATCCCTGTACAACACTCCGATTTCCCCAGTATCAGAAAAAGAGTAAGACTCTGACGGAATGATCTGTCCACTTTCCACGTCCATGATTGATTTTACATCCACAATCGGGTATTGATTTAAACACAATTCCTGCCATCCACTTCCATGGTGTCCTTCAACATATTCCTTGCGTCCAAATCTGCGGTCTGTCATCCTCTCAATATAACCGGATGCTGCATTTATAAGGCGCTCCAGGTTATTCTTAACGGAGTCTGGTATCCCTATATCCTTCGGGTCCATTCCCATAAATTCCATTAAATCTTCGAGTGTGGTCATGGCATTATCTGCCAGGAGCTTCCTTCTTTCCTCCATTCTCGTCACCTCTCTCATGAGCTGAATCCTTTACCTGAGCCTTGTTGCACCCCGGGCTCTTATTCATCTTATTTTCCCTGCCATCTTTTTTCATCGTCTCTCCTTATACAGGACTGTCTATAGGGTCTCCCAGAACCAGCGCATATGCCGCAGATGCCGCACTTGGGCTGGTCCCTCCTGTAAAAGTAATAGTTGGTGTCACCTTGATATACCTTTTGCACCCCAGCAAATCCATATTTATCTGAAGCACAGCCTCTGACTCCACAGTTACCACGCTCAAGATTCCTTCCCGACTCGCATGTTCCGGGTTGATCATGGTATCCTCCACATTCGTGAATGTACCATCAGCTGTATCGCTATGCTCAACCTTTACAGACAGTTTTGCCTCTGTAGGGGAACCAGTTATTTCCCCAATAGCGGCGGCAATGACAGCTGAAAGAAATCCCTTTCGGTCAACTGCAATACCAGTTGCTCCAACCCTCACCACCACATTGTCAAATAATTCTCTCTTCATCATCTGCTCCTCCTTACATTACCTTAATGTTTTTGCAGTATATGAAACTCTCAGCATGACGTACACCAATATCGTCATACATCAGAGCTCGTGTGGCCGCCAGGTTCTCCTCGAATGCGTTGTGCTGTACACCATCCTCATCAGTCCATGTACCATCCAAAGTGGTGTATGTCTCCAGACCCATTTGGTCGCCAATAAGCAGGTCAGACCAATTTCCAAAGAACAAGTCAGTCTTTCCGTTGTCGGTCGGAATCTGGTTAGATACCTTATATGGGAATCCGCACAGCTTCCCGGTTGCCATTTCCTCGCGGTAAATATAGATTCCCATCTGGTTTTTCATGTTCAAGAAGATTCCTTCTAACATGCTGTTCATAGCCCATCCGGCATGAATGTCGTCAATGTTCTTAGCCATTGCTTTAGACCTTACATAAATAGGTAAATCTGGCGTGATTTTACCATTAATGTCTGCCAGGTCATCATTGCCTATCTTGGTGGCATCAATATTCTCGACTTCTTTATTATTCGCAATACCAAGGGGCTGGAACTCAGCTCCCGTACCGTACAGGCCGCCATAGTCAAGGCCCAGCTGCATTCTGCGTGTTAAATCATTTGCGAACATAGATTCTGCCGAGAAGGTGGAGAGCATAAGCAGTTCCCTTGACTGAGGAATAATTGCCTCCAACCTCTTTGCAGATAATTTGATGTTTCCAAATTTAGTCTGGCTGGTTTTAATCTTTCGCTGCTCTCCTCCCCACCGGGCACGGGCTCCTGCGGTCATCTTGGGCAGATTCAGATTTCCATTGGTAAGTGGCACAGTCTGAGCTCCCAATTCAACAATCACAGTCTTGGGATAAAGCAGTTCAATAATCTGGTCAGAGTAAACTTCTGGTATAAGATACCCGCCGTCTGTAGGGTTAGTAGCTGACAATGCCTTAAACTCTCTTTCCATTTCCGTGTCATCATATTTCTTTCTGGCATAGTAAGCAGCTCTTTCCGGATCCTGACGTCCATACACATCCAGACACTTTACTGCCCGCGCAAAGGCAATTAGTGGCGGTACCTCTTCCTTCTTTTTCTGCATTCCTCCTCCATTTCCTCCTTTTAAAAAAATGTCACTATACTTTCTCTGCACAGCCTTCTTCCGCTTCCCTCTGTTGCCATATGACTTAGTCTGACGCTGTCTGGAATAGGCTTCTTTTCTTCCTTTCCCTTCCTCATCTGCCGCATCATCAGACATAACCTCCGCCACCGCATCCAGGATTTCATCTACCACATCATCGCCTATCTCATCCGCTTTTGCAGATTTGCGTTTCTCGTTTACAGCCTCACAGGCAGCTTTAATGACTTCCTCCAGGTCAGTTGCTTCATCATCAGATTTACCGTCCTCTGCCGCTCCAGCTTCTTCCAGAATGGCACTGACCAACTCCTCTGTATCATCCGGATTCAATTCATCAGACTTTGCAGACTTGCGTTTCGCATTCACAGCCTCAATGGCTGCGTCCAGGATTTCCCCTAAGTCTCCACCGGATTCTTCTGGGTCGTCTTCGGAACCATCCTCTGCTTTCTGCTCATCCAGAGCCTCTTTTACCGCTGCCTTAACCATCTCCTGCAGGTCATCGGCTCCCATCTTCATAGATTTTCTTGCCCTGGCCGTTTTTCGGCTCATCTTATATCTTGACATTGTATGCCCTCCTAAAATATAATCTCAATCTGTTTCTGGTTACTTTTACTGCTTCCAGGAGTTAGCACCCTGGTCTTCTTCCCGGATTCATTACTGGCTTCCCGGATTACTGCATCAATCGTGCGCGCCGAATCTTTCATTGACTTGCTTACATCTTTCAAGGATTTCAGCCTTGAATTGCTGATTTTACGGCCTTCCTTTAATTCCTGTAGCAAATCCTGTTTGATAGCCAATGCCCGTGCTGCTGTTTCCTGCATTGACTTGTAACTGGTAATTACTGCTTCTGGATTCATTGCCCAAGTGACAACTGATACTTCCCATAATTTAATCTCCCTCAGATGCCGAATTCCGTTCTCGTCATAATCAAAAATAATCGGGTCATACCCAATGGACAGTTCATTCAGAACTCTATCCTTTAAAAGCACCTTGACGTCACGGCCCATGGTCGTATCGGAAATCTTCCCACTGATGAATAATCCATTTGGCTCTTCACGCAGTTCAACCGGGCGTCCGATCGGGAGCCAGCAGTCATTGTGTAATGCAAGAACTTTGACTCTCTCCCATCCTTCGGCCAACGTCTTTGTAAAGGCGCCCGGCTCTATGATGTCTCCCCCACTGTCTATGTTTTCAAACACAGCCCCATAACCAGAAAATATTCCTTCTTCCTCGTTATAGTCATCCATTTTGAACCGCATTTTTTTAAACTCATGCTTCACACCTCTTCCTCCTTTCCGCTTGATTTTTATGATAAAAGATGCCGGGGTGTACCCAGTCTCTTTCACATGCTTTCACGTGCATAGAATTTCTGTTGCACTGGTGCAACTTATGAATATGTTAAAAAGCAATGGCAATTTACTGTTTCTTCTGCTACGGCACAATCAGGGTCACATGGCATCATCAGTTTATTTCCCTTGGATGTCATAAATGGTTCCGTTATCGGGACTGATTTTCCATTCAGCTCCCGATGTGTGTCCCTGGCCTTTCCCAGATTGGTTACGTGCCAAGTCTTCATGGAGAATCCTCCGCGCTTTGCCATGTCAAAATTTCCGGCCAGAAGGCTGGTGTTGCATTCCTGAGCAGCAATGACCCGAGCCCTTGCTGCGGATGTATTCATTTCAATCATAATGTCCTCAGTCAGTTCCTGCTTTCCTTTCCCCTGCGTGAGCCCATCTGCAATGATTTTTTGGATATTTGCTTTGGTTGTCTGTATTACTCTGGTAACGCGCTGGCCTCCCCGTAATCGTGCCACGGATGTCAACGATGGCTGCTGGATGGCATTCAAACGATAATTTGATATTACATTCTCTACCCCTTTGTCATATGTTTCCGCCCAAAGAGGTGTAAGTATGGACTCCAGTATTCCCTCTTCCGTTTTCCAATCCAGTAACCCATTTACGAATTGCATGGTAAGCTCTGCCTGTTGCTGTTCTGATAATTGCAAAAATTCCTCCTGTGTCACATCCAAGGCATCCCATACGCTTCCGTCTGCTTTTTTATTCCAAACCAATACCCCTTGAATTTGTTTTGCCTGACTCCTGAGGTAATTCGTTGTTGCCATCTCAAATTTCCTCGTCTGGGTCCGTCTGACTGCTTCTAATCCCCGTCCGGCCGCCTTGATTCTCCGTGCTTTAATCTCCGCTGCCCGATTCAGTATTTTCTCTTCATCCTGGTAGTCTTCCGCCGCTTCCTCTCCATTCGTTATCTCGATATCATTTCGGTCTGCTTCAATTGGCTCAGATGCATCGGAATATTGGAGATTGGCAGATGCGGAGCTAAGTTCCACAGGGTCCTCGTCTTCTCCAATATAGAGGTCGGCAAAATTCATCTTGAATATGTCCCCTTTCTTCGTCTTCTCCATATCCAGCTTTTCACGGGCCTCATTCTTAGTAATGACTCCGTTATTCCATCCATCAAAGGCAACCATTTTCTCGAATTCTTTGTCTTTTGGTATGATATCATCATACTCCCATACAAGGTCGTCTCCGTAGGCAGATAAAAGCTGTAGGTTTATGGCGTCCTGCCGGTTTGCCAAGCGCGGAGTCAATACGTTTGTAGCGTATATATAGCGCGCAGCCTCTGCCGTAGCCCTATTGCTGTTTTGGGTAATTCCCATTATCTCACGCGGTACCCCAAAGTGCTCCAAGACCGCATCACGGGTAAATGCCCTCCCGTTAATCATGTCCAGGTCCTTCATGTTGTCGCTCAGTTTTACGACACTCGCCTGTGTGTCCTTTGGTCCTCCTATGGTTGCAATTCCATGGCTGTTCTGATGCCCCCTGAAGCGTTCTTTCCATTTTGCAAGAAAACGCTCCTGTTGCTTATCATCCGCCCCTGGCATTACAACGATTGCGCCTGGCATCGCGTCATTAAAGAAAAACTTCTTTTGGAACTTTGACGCATATTCATCAATCTCAACTTCATCCGCAAGGGGTTCTGCTTGCCCCAGGCCTCTGCGGTATGGATCAAGAGGGTTTAAATCCTTCATTACAAAAACATCATCAATCGGTACATCCATTACTCCACCATCGGCTGCCCGTATCCGATAATATGGGAAACCTTGATATGGCGTCATCTGAACCCAATGTGTCGGTACTGGCCACAGTTCTGCCGGATATCCATTGTCATATCGCTCGATGATAAAGTACCCCTCTCCTTTCAACAGGAGATAATCGCTTTGTAGCTTCCAAAGTGCACTTGCTGTAAACTCATATAATGGATTTGGCCTGGCCCAAAAATCCAGGAAGGGATGCACGGTCAGTTCTTTCTTGTCCCCGTTCTGGTCAATCCGATATAGCTTCCCTTTCGCATATGCTAAATCTGAGGATATCTTATCAATAACTGCCATCCTCGGATTCTTTCCGAACGTGTCCATCCATTCTGCTGTGTTTCTGGTCGGTGGAGAAGTGTATCTCGGAACCATATTATTATCTGAACGGCGTTCAAAGTAATCCCTACGGCGCCGTTGTCTAAAATTAAAAATACCCATATTAATCACCAATTCACAGTCCATTCGTTATTAGGTTCATATAGTGCCAATGCAAGTGCATCGGCAATATCGGGAGAAGTCAGCCCGCGTTTCTTCATGGATTCTTTTCGTTCAAGCTCCAGTTTTCCGTCTTTATTTACCAAATAGCGACGGTTGCAGAGCTGCGATACCAGTGTATCGTCATCGGGGAGTTGCAACTTTCCCTCTTGAAGATACTTTCTTACTTTCCCCCACATGAGGCCAGTACTGTTGCTATATTCCACGGGGTCATTATCGTCAACTTTTCCTCCAGATCCTCCAAAGTGACACTCAATAATCTCCAGGTCCAGTTTCGGAACATTCTGGCATTCATTCCACTGATTTCCGTCCTCCGGATTTATACCGGCCCGTCGGCATCGGTCATACCATATTGCATCTATTATCTGGTCACATTGATCATATAGATTATCGTAAACGCCAACCCCCAGTCCATCACAGTCAACTTTAACCCGGATGGCCGCGTCCGGATAATCCATAGCAAACTGTTTTATCATAATGACAACATACCCTGTTATCTCAGTTGTGCGGTTATGATGGTATAGCTCATATGGTAATGATTGTTTCTTGTCTATCAGTGGATACAGCGCGGAACTATCGTCACCATAACGCGCCACATCCACACCAATGTCAATCTGTCCTCCTGGCGCATATACCTGGAGCTTCGCAGCTTCCTCGCACCATTCCATTGCAATCAGGCTGTCCGGCGTGGATTTAGGAAACTGTCCTGCAACACGGACCCTAAACACATCACTATCCTCTCCGAACATATCAATAATCTTTTGTACGAATGTCCTTGATACGTGCTGGCTGTCGCGTCCATCCACATGAATCGCACTATATTGTTCCCGATTGCAATGATGGCTGTCGTAAAAGAATCCAGCCAGGCGGGTCGGATTCCCCATCATAAGTAGCTTGGCATCCTCTCCTGTCATAGCACCTAAGACCGGCTCAAATACTTTGTCCGACACGCCGGATGCTTCGTCAATGATATAAAGGACATGCTCCGCATGAAACCCCTGTAATGCCTCTGGATTAGTTGCTGTCCTTGGAACCGCGAACCATTCTTCTGGATGGCCTTGCATATAGAGCTTTTCCTTGGTCCATATAAGCTCATCGCGTAATGCAGGATTATTCCTCATCCATTTGCTGATTTCAGCCCACAGGACGTCCATCAATTGGTGCTCTGTAGGGGCGGTACATGGAATCTTGGGAAACGGCCTGGTACACATATACCAAATTACAGACCATGCTTCCACGGCACTCTTGCCTATACCATGGCCGGACCGTACGGATGTCATCGAATAATCACGCAGGCTTTTCAAGATGTCTCTCTGCTTCTCGTCCGGTTTTGCCCGTATAACATCCTCGACAAAATATATAGGATTATCCGCATAAAAAAGAACGGCATCACTCCCCAGCATCTGCTTCCCCCTTCCTTTCCTTTTCCTGACTCCTCCGCCATTCATATGCATCCACAATGCTTTGGGCCAGTTTCTGTTGTCCTGCGGTTCCCAGGCTCATATGCTCGGCCAGCCACTTCATGGCTGCCATTGCGTCATAAAGCTCAATGCTTGCACCATCCTTCCCCAATTTCACCTTTTTTATGACATGCCCGTTTACCTCGGATGATTCCTTGAACTTTACATAATTAACTTCCTTCGTCATCGGCTCTCCGGTCTCTTTATTTGTGATTGGCCCAAAAGCCCCGATGGCCTGGATCTCTTCGCGACCAAATGTTACATAATCCGTAATGTTAGCTCTGGCCACATCTAAATGCCATTGAAATATGTCATGCTCATCGAAAAACAACGACTCCAAACGTTCCTTTTTGATTCGGTCAACTTCGGCTTTAATCTTAGCATTTCTTAGCAGACGTGAGGCATTAACCATTGCTGTCTGGTAACTACAGTCATATGCCTTCTGATACGCGGCTGTAGCATTATCTCCATAAGCACAGTACAGGCAGAAAAGTTGTTGATTGCTGTTGAGTTCAGTATTTATACTCATCTGTTCGGCAGCCTCTGCAGCTTTTATTTTCTCCGCCTTATTTTTTCTGGAACCATGTTTGGAACGTTCCGTATTTTTTTGGAGCGTTCCATTTAATCGGTTTTCCCAGTTATCTTTTGATTTCCATCCCCGGATTGTCCCGGGCGGGAGCTTTAGTTGACTTGCAATCTCAACCAAATCAAGGCTTCCTCCACTTTTCCTGTACAACTCAAATGCCCGGTCCCTGTTGGGGTCTCTGGGTCTTGGCATCCATCACCACCTCTCATTCATTTGTTTTTTTTCGAAAACATATTCAGATAACTGAAAATTAAATGAGCCGCGAACCTGTGACGGTCCGTGGCCCCGGAGAGTGTATCAATAATTTTTAATAATCAATTCTTTGTATTTTTCGCCACCATTCTTGCTGACTAGATTGTCATTCCTCTCTGCTTCAATAATATCAAATCCGTCATACAATTCTCTGATTTCCGGGCAATCATTATAAGACAAGATAAACCTTCCCTTAATATGTTCCAGGCTCTCTTTGAGACGAATATGGTCCCCCGGTTGAAATCTATCTGGATAATATTTTTCTGCATCGTAATATGGTGGGTCAAGATAAAATAAAGCCTTTGGCCTGTCATACTTCTTAATCAAATGTTCAAAGTCCAGATGTTCAATAACAACTCGATTGAGCCTTGCAGATGCCTCTCGCAGTAATTCAATTGCTTTAATCATATCTCTTCCATTTGCCCTGAACGAATGGCAGTTTGCCCCAAAACTTTCTCTGATTACTACCCAAAAATGTGCAGCTCTCTGAACATCAGTGAGTCCGCTTGTAACCCGGAGTGCATCAAAAAACTGTTCTCTTGACATCAATATCCAATCAAGCTCCTTTTGCAGCGCGTCTGGGTGATATTTGACTATCCTAAACAGATTGACTAACTCCCCATTGATATCATTATATACCTCCATCTTTGCATGGCTCTCCTTGTAAAACAAAAGCCAGGCAGCGCCGCCGAATACCTCTATGTATCGGTCAAACGTGCCTGACTCAGGAAATTGTTCCAGTATTGTCTTTCGCAGTAGCTTTTTTCCACCAATCCAACTGATAAAACTATTCATTATGTCACCTTTCCTTAATATTCTGGAAGGAAAGTCCTGTCGGGTAAATGACCATAAATAGAGCACTCAGCTTTGTATGCCCAATTCTCACGTTATTAATATACCATATTGACTTGTCCCGTGAGTACGGTTCTTTATGAAACTTTTCTTTGCGATAACAACCAATAGAACTTTCGGCGTCTATCGTAGTACATATCCTTTCCGCATGGTATTCCCATTACCATCTTCAAATATCGGTACGTGACATTCTCGTCTGTCACCGCCTTAATCAGATACTGATAGATTTCCGGATCCGCATCCATGGCTGTCTGTTCAACCATTTCGCAATTCTTGGCCAGCTGAGCCCTCCTGATTGCCAATTGCTGTGTTGCATCGCTTCCGTTGTGTGTCATCGGCATATCGGTTATTTCTATGGATTTTACCGTATCCGTTTTATACTTAAGCTCATCCTTCCATTCGTCATATTGCAGGCACCAATAGTACAGCTCTTTGAATCGTTTGCCACTGATACCATACTTGCAATGATTTAATGGCCTAACCTTTCCCATCGGCACTGCCTCCTCTCTCTTAAAAAACTCTGCCTCTCCTTATCCCATTCCTCTGCCAGGTCAGCACCTATCGGCTCGTCTACCCTCTCAAACTGGTACCGTTTGCAATATGTCTTCCCTGTCCTGGCATAATGGGATATCGTATGACTGTGCTTGATACCCAGCATAAGGGCCAGAGCTGCTATTGGATATCGTCCAGCATATTCTCCTTCGTCGTATAGGTCATACATTGCGGTTTCTCTCATTCTCCACTCCTTCCGCCGGTTATGATGCATACCGGTCATACTCATACTGTATCTTGCTCATATGGTTTTTTGCATATATTCGTGTTGTTTCGATGGACGCGTGGCCCATCAGGTCGCACAAGGATTCCAGCGGCATCCCCTTGTTTAGTGCATGTGTGGCAAATGTATGGCGCAGAAGATGCGGAAATACCCTCTTTTCAATCCCGGCCCGCTTTGAAATCTCCCTGATGATATTCTCTATGGCATTCTTCTTGATTCCCTGATGAGGAGCTTTGACGGAGATTACCACCGGCCCCTCCCGCCTTCCATTCAGGTACTTTTCCAGGTAAACCAGTAAACGGTCAGAGAAAAATACAGGCCTCTCTTTTTTTCCTTTTCCCAGTACAATCACTGTCTTTTGCTTCATATTAATGTTTTCCACCCTCATGCCGGCTACTTCTGATACCCGGCATCCGGATGCCAGGAATAGCTCAAGCACCACATTATCCCGCAGGTTTTCTCCGCACGCAACTCTCATACGCTCCACTTCCTTTTGCGTCAATGCTTCCCGGACCTGCGCTGTATACTTAATCGTATCCACCGTGGCCATGGGGTTTTTTATTATGTATCCGCGCTTATGTAAAAACGTAAAGAATGAGCTGGCTATCAGGCGCTTATGATTCTTGGTGCTATCTGATATTCCATTTGTCTCTGCATAAAAGTTCAGGAAGTTCATGATGTCGAAGTCCCGAATCTTGTCCACAGGTTTTCCCAGATAGCACAGCATATCTCCCAAGAATTTGCTGTATTGGTCAATAGTGCTCTTTGCTTTATTATCAAACCGTAGCTTTGCGATGTATATTTCCAGTTCAGGAAATCTCAGTACTCCTGTGCTTAACTGTGTATTGCGTTTAGCCACTTCGTAGTCGCTTAATACGGATGCAAGGGCCGTATCAATCATCTGCAATACCGTTGTGTCCACATTGTTCGACAGCTTTGCTATCAATTCGTCTTTTAACTTATTTTCATCCATTTGTAACTCACCTCGTTCAATATATGCCCCGAGTTTTTTCTTCGGCGGCTCCCCCTCTGCCGGGGAGCCATGTATTCCCTCGTTGTCTCTGTGTAAGCTAAATGTTATCTTACAGTTACAGTCTCAGTGCAAGCTGGGCATTTAATACGTTTTTCCCATTCATTCCAGTCTACCTGATAAGTTTCCAAATCATTATTGTCAAACTCCAATACTGCTCCACAGTGATTGCATGTTACTCGGCGCTTCTGGCCATACTTAATTACTTTCACCATCTCTTTCACCTCAAAATTTTAATTTAGCGAACATCACGAAGCAAGTCATCAATACCAATTGTATCCGCTGACACTGGCAAGTCTGCTCTCAAATATTGCCATTTGCTCTTTAGATTTCGTAACATCTGCCGTAACTCATCGCACTCCCGATAAACCTCCGGAACCTCACTCTTTTCTTCCGGGTGTAAAAAAGCTTTCAATTCTTCGTACTCGGCATCAAGCTTAGTCATTTTATTGTAATACCTGTCATATCCTGTATCATTATAACTGCCCCGCGCCTCATTGTAGGCTTTTCGGTTCCTTTCCATCTCCTGTGTGATTTTTATCACAGCTTTTTCAATTACTTTCTGCATATTATTCTTCCTTCCTCCGGTTTTCCCGGAAATGTTAATATTGCTTATGTCAGTTTTATGAATCAAAATACGGACTCATTTTTACTATTCTGATAGGTTTCAATTGTTTTTTCCTTACCACATTTTTTACACTTAAAACTATAATCTATTCCATGTGCACCACCATACAATTTTATATATGGGAGATACTCATGCTTGCAGATACATTTAATTTTGTATTTGCCAACAATAACCCTCTGAATGAATCTACAAAACTCTTTAAATATGATGTAAAATAAACCTACGACTACACATAATCCTATAAAAGTAAATGCTTCCACTTTTCCCTCCATAAAATTTTAATTTTTCAGTTTAGCGTATTATAACGCTCTGCCCCTCTTTGTCCGTAATATCCACTGAAATCGTCATTCTTCCGAACGTGCCCATTACCCTGTCTCTGATTTCTTCACGGACAATACTTCTTGCGCTTTTATCTATGCACTGTTCAATTTTATTTGATATAGCATCACTTGTATTTGTCTCATGCAGCGCTTGAAATATTGCCCTTTTAAGTTCTTCTTGTAGAACCTCTTTAACCATATCCTTTAACGTGTTTTTATTGATTCCTGCTTCATTAAGCATCTGCCTTACTTCCTGCCTAATGGCAATCTGTTCTACAGTCATATACTTTTCCTTTCCGGCAATCGCCTAAATTTTAATATTTAATGGAATATACTCATAGTCTTTGAAAAAATGTTCTTTGTCATTTGGTGTCACATGGAATACCCAACATGGGCAACTCCGTTTATGTTCTTCATATTCCAGCCACCATCCAACACAACATTCACCATCTTCATTTCTGCCCGCCCTATGTCTTGCGTATCCATTACCGATAGCTAAATACACCTGGTTTTGTTTTCCGCTATATTCAAGCTCTCTTTTTGCAATTTCTATCGCCTGTTCCTTAGAGTATTTCTCTTTGCTGACTGCCAGATTGTCATATCCACCATAAAATATATCAAAATCAAACTTACTCATCTTTCGCCTCCAAAATGCTAATTTTGAATCTCTGTCTCAATTTCTGCTATTGCCTTAAAAATCGGATAGAACTGTTGTGGAACTACTGCGTTTCCGAGGCACTTAAGTCTGTCCACCCGATGGGGAACCCCATTAGCCACTCTACCCACGTTGGGTTCAACTGCCCACCATTCCCTTGTGACATATTCTTGCGCTCCTCCTCCGTTATGATTCCATTTGCCTCCAATCTCTTTAACTGCTGATAATTTCCTGTCCCGCCACAAAGTCCAGCTCCCGTTGTCGGAGTAGGGAACATGGCAATCTGGTCGTTGAGATTCCGGCTCCTGTGTTTTGTATCTTTCCATCGGCTGGCTTGTCCTGTCCGGTAATCCCTGGCCTGTGGTGTTGCATACCTTCCCCTCACCATTTCCGGAAGCCCCTGTTGCCTGCTGTTCGGCCCTCGATGTTTGAAGTCCTGCGCAGTCGGTGTAGGCCACAATTGCCGTCCTGTATCTCTGGTGCGGGGCGTTGACGCCACTAGCTGGTATAAGAAATGCCCGTGTGGCGTATCCCTGGCCCTCCAGGTCAGATAACACTGTGTCGAGTGCCATATGGATGATTCCAGCAACATTTTCTCCAACAACCCAAGTGGGCCGGAGTTCCGCGATAACCCTAACCATTTCTGGCCAGAGGTAACGGTCATCTTCCTTGCCTCTGCGCTTCCCGGCATTAGAAAATGGCTGGCAGGGGAATCCTCCTGAAATAACGTCAACTGTATGTAATCCTGTCCGCTCATAAAAGCTCTCTCCTGTTAATGTTCTTATGTCCCTCCAGCGTGGTACTTCCGGCCAATGCTTTTCCAGTACTTTTGTGGGATAATCCGCAAACTCACATTGTCCTACTGTCTCAATCCCTGCCCACTCTGCTGCTAAATCCAATCCTCCGATACCTGTAAACAAACTAAAATGTGTCAAGCTCATTCTTTAATTAACTCCTACCTTAATCATTCAAATTTCGATTTTGACGAGTAAGCAAATCCGGATTATCAAAGATGTTTCCGATAATCTCATATTCGTTTAAATCGCTCCTTAAATTAAACCGTCTCCATTTGCTGAATAAAGCAAAACCGCCATCATTCCACCTGACAGAAAACGCATCAAACCCTGCGAAATTATGTCCTTTCCCATCGTCTTTTCCGTATTTGCTCGTTCTTACAATATCATTCTCCCAAATCTTCTGGACGTTCTTATCTTGCAGTCCGGTATACTGACAGACGGTTTCTGGAACTATTTCAACCCATTCCGCATAACGCTCGTCATATCCATGGCCATCATCATATACCGGCAAGATATAGTGATGTCCTCTACATTTTACATAAAAACCTGTCTCCCACTCGCCATTGTCCAATCTCTTTGCCTTAAATGAATATCTGTCCATATCTCCCCATCCTAAAATTTCGATTTAATCGTAAGAAGCTGCACTTGCATCCAACTCAATACCCTCCATCACTGCCCTGGCTTCAAGAA
>UMIC01017849.1_pt1 | contig 23902 bp, 23 predicted proteins | sample 1965681 | NCBI WGS metagenome assembly UMIC01 (sample SAMEA4836114, study PRJEB28245) | human gut metagenome | biome: gut microbiome; material: fecal sample | place: Denmark | collected 2008
TGGATACGCCTAGGCGCGGTCCAAGAAATCGTCCGCACCCCCTAAGTAAGAGATTCAACCCAAAAAAAGTCCTTGCATCAAAGAAAGTCTTCCCCTATAGTATCTCCACGTCACGGGGGCGTAGCTCAGCTGGGAGAGCGCTTGACTGGCAGTCAAGAGGTCAGGGGTTCGATCCCCCTCGTCTCCACCATCGTGAATGTGAAGGCCTTCGGGATACCGAAGGCCTTTTTTATGCCAAAATATCTAGCGCCACAAACCCCACCTACGTCAACAAAAAGTTGCACAATTTATTTCACTTGTCTGTACATAGTTTGTTAGACAAACGCGATTATCAGTGTGGATCGCCGTTTCATTTGGGCTTCAGGAACGCCCCTAATTACCGCCAGTAACTCAATAACCTGCATCAATGTGAACAACATCCAAAAACAACCCCCTTAAGCACGTCAAATGAACGATATGTTGTCCAACGCAGCCCAAATCAGTTTCACTAACAGCTTGTGCTATGATACCTAACGTTACATGAGTTCAACTGTGCTCACGGCTCTAGCAAGTCACAAAGCACAGGGTCGATCAGCATCCGGCCGTAACGGCGGTGCCAGAAACACCACGAGCTCCAATAATGATGTCATGCGACGTAGTTACTTTCATTCAGTTAGTTCTGAGGTGCAAGTAATTTGTAGTTAGCATGCCAACGCGTAGCAGTTCTTCAGCTGGCTGCGTGCGGTCCAGTTTTGTACCCGCTTGACTGGCTCGCACGCAGCCAGCTGGGGACGCGGTCATTTTGCGATACACGTCCGCGTCTCTAGCAACTGTATTTTACATACCGTTCACGGTGGGGCAGAGCCACGTGCTTGTCTAACTGGGCTCAGGGTTTGAATATGGAGCGCCTTCGCGCACAAGCGCCCTGGCGAAGCCATACCCAAACCCCGTGAGCCATACGTAAGACAGCAAGGGGGTGGTGCTCGTGTGGTATGTGATCCAGGTCATTAACGGTCGCGAAGACGTAATGCGCGAGCGCATCGAGCGCATGGTGCCGGCTGGTACCATGCAGGAGCTCTTTTATCCCCAATATCAAACCGAGATCAAGGTACACGGCGAATGGGTCAATACGACCAAGCCGCTCTTTCCCGGTTATCTTATCTGCGACACGGCAGATCCCCGTACCGTGCAACAGTATCTGCTACGCATGGACGACTTTGCCCGGGTGCTTGCCCAGGACGGTCAGTTTGTGCCGCTGGCAAAAGAAGAGACCCAGCTCATTGGCAGTTTTACCAATAGGGGAGACCGCGTAGTGCCCATGAGCGAGGCCTTAAAAGACGGCGACCAGGTCGTAGTGACGGCAGGTCCGCTGCTGGGCCACGAAGGCCTGATCAAAACCATTAACAGACGCAAGAGCACTGCTTATTTGGAGCTCGACCTGTGCGGCCGACGCGTAACTACGCGCGTTGGCCTTGCTGTGCTTTCGGCCGAGCAGCGCGTCATGCGCAACCTTAAAAAGGCGATCGCCTAGCTGTGGGCGATCGCTACACAGAACAGGGAGGGTCCCCGACCAGGGGACGAAGTATTGGAAGAGAACGTGTCGGATAAACCTCAATATGCAACGGATGCGCCCGCGGGGACGGCGCTCATCGCTCAGGCCTTGGACCGGCGCGAGGGCGCCGGCCGCTACAGGGCCATGCAATCCATCATGGACTGGGATCGCTCGCGCCTGGCCTATCGCGCCGTTAAGCGCGCCTTCGACATCGTGTTCAGCGGTTGCGTGCTGGCCGTCATTGCCGTACCCAGCCTTGTGCTCGCCGCAGCCATTCGTCTGGAGAGCGAGGGCAACCCCTTCTACAGTCAGATCCGCGTTGGTCAGACCCGCCCCGACGGCAGCCTGTCCACTTTCCGCATGTGGAAGTTCCGAAGCATGTACAAGGACGCCGACGAGCGCCTCGCCGAGCTCAAGGGACAGAACGAGATCAGCGGCGCCATGTTCAAGATGAAGGAGGACCCCCGCGTCACCAAGATCGGCAGGTTCATCCGCAAGCATTCCATCGACGAGTTTCCGCAGTTCCTGAACGTGTTCCTGGGCCAGATGTCCGTCGTGGGCCCGCGCCCGCCGCTGCCCAACGAGGTGGCCGAGTACACCGAGTTCGACCTGCAGCGCCTTGCTGTGAAGCCCGGGATTACCGGGCTCTGGCAGGTTACGGAGCGCAACTCAACCGGTTTTGATGGCATGGTTCGCCGGGACCTTGAATACATAGCCAAGCGCGGAATACTCATGGACTTCAAGATCGTCCTCCTAACTGTTCTGGAGGTCTTTAACGGGAGCGATGCGTACTAATGCCTAACCTTAATACCCGATTCGAATCGGAGAAGAAAATGAAGATTGCCGTCGCCGGAACCGGCTATGTCGGTCTGTCCCTCGCCGTCCTGCTCTCGCAGCACAACGAGGTGCACGCGCTGGACATCGTTCCCGAGAAGGTCCAGAAGATCAACAACTTCGTGTCACCCATCCAGGACGACGAGATCGAGCGTTTCCTTGCGGAGGCCAAGGCGGGGGAGCGAGAGCTCGACCTGCACGCCACCGTCGACGTGGCCGAGGCCTACACCGGCGCCGACTATGCCGTCATCGCCACGCCCACCAACTACGATTCGGAGAAGAACTTCTTCGACACGAGCTCCGTCGAGGCCGCCATCGCCGCCGTGCGCTCGGTGAACCCGGACGCCTGGATCGTCATCAAGTCGACCATCCCCGTCGGCTACACCGCGGGCCTGCGCGAGAGGCTGGACGATTCCAAGATCTTCTTCAGCCCGGAGTTCCTTCGCGAGAGCAAGGCACTCTACGACAACCTGCACCCCAGCCGCATCGTGGTTGGTGCGCCTAAGGATGACGCCGAGGCCGTTGTAGCCGCCGAGAAGTTCGCCGGCCTGCTCGCGCAGGGCGCCGGCCCCGCAGAGCTTGAGCGCGTGAACGCTGACGGTACTGTGGGTATCCCTGAGCTCGTGCTGGGCACCACCGAGGCCGAGGCGGTCAAGCTCTTCGCCAACACCTACCTGGCGCTGCGCGTCGCCTACTTCAACGAGCTCGACACCTACTGCGAGGTCCGCGGGCTCAGCACCCGCGACGTCATCGACGGCGTCTGCCTGGAGCCGCGCATCGGCAGCCACTACAACAACCCCAGCTTCGGCTACGGCGGCTACTGCCTGCCCAAGGACACCAAGCAGCTGCTGGCCAACTACAGGGACGTGCCCCAGAACCTGATCGAGGCCATCGTGGAGGCTAACCGCACCCGCAAGGACTTCGTGGCCGACGAGGTGCTGCAGATGGTGTGGGACCGCGTCTACGAGGGCAAGCCGAAGCCGGTCGTTGGCGTCTACCGCCTGACGATGAAGTCGAACTCCGACAACTTCCGCGCGAGCTCCATCCAGGGCGTCATGAAACGCGTGAAGGCCAAGGGCGTACCCGTGGTGGTATATGAGCCCACGCTGGACGCGCCGGAGTTCTTCGGCTCCGAGGTGACCCACGACCTGGAGGCCTTCAAGGCCGGCTGCGACGTGATCGTGGCCAACCGCTGGAGCGACGAGCTCGCGGACGTGGCGGACAAAGTGTACACTCGCGATTTGTTTAAGAGGGATTAGTTCATGACGGGGTGTCGCAAGGACATAAAAGTGTGCTTTGCTGCGTCATCTGGTGGGCATCTGGAGCAGTTACTTGCGCTTAAGCCTTTGATGGAGCGCTACGACAGTTTCATCCTCACCGAGAAGACTGCCTACGATGCCAAGCTACCTGTGCGGGCTCGCTATGTGCGCCAGGTGAATCGACACGAGGCAAGCTTTCTTCCTCGAATGGCGTTCAATGCCGTGACGTCTCTTCGTTATTGGTTCACTGAACACCCCGACGTGATTGTGTGTACGGGGGTACTGGCTACCATACCGTTTTGCCTGATCGGGCATGCAATGGGCGCCAAGCTTGTGTATGTCGAGTCTTTCGCGAAAACTGACTCACCAACCATGACGGGAAAGCTGCTGAGCAAACGCGCCGATCGTTTTTACGTGCAGTGGGAGTCGATGCTATCCGTGTACCCCAATGCCCGCTTTGTCGGCGGCGTGTACTAGGGAGGTGGTCGCATGATATTCGTTACCGTAGGCTCCCAGAAGTTCCAATTCGACAGATTGGTCAGGGCGGTAGATGCTCTCGTTGCGAGCGGTGTTGCTGTGGATGGAGCTTTTGCTCAGACGGGTGTGTGCACTTACATTCCTGAGTATTTGGAACACGAGGCATTTCTCGATCGTGATTCCTTCCGCGTTCATATGGATGCTTGCGATGTCGTGGTAACCCATGGAGGTACCGGCGCCATCATCGGCGCCGTTAAGGACAACAAGAAAGTCATCGCTGTTCCGCGTCTAGCAAAATACGGCGAACATGTGGATGATCACCAGATTGAGATTGTTCGACAGTTCGGGGACATGGGGCTGATTGAGCCGTGTATGGACCCTGCCGACCTGCCCGCCGCTTATGCGCGGGTGCTTTCCAAGGATTACCTGCCCTATAAGAGTAACGCGGCGCGGTTCTGCGCCGACCTTTCCGATTACATCGATGGCGTTGGAGGCGTACGATGAAACTTAAGAAAAGATTCGCGCTTTCTCTGAGGGACAACTTGCGCTTTATCCCCGACGAGGATTTTATTCGCATGTGCTTCAGAGCAAAGCTGCACTATAAGCTCGATCTTGATCATCCCAGGACCTTTAATGAGAAGCTCCAGTGGTGCAAGCTGCATTATCACAATCCAGTCTTGACCACGCTTGTTGACAAGTTTGAAGTGCGATCCTTTGTAAGGGAGCGTATCGGCGATGAGTACCTTGTTCCGCTTTATGGCGTCTACGATTCGGTGGAAGAAATCGACATTGATGAGTTGCCGGAAAAGTTCGTGCTGAAGTGCACTCACGACTCGCAGAGCACAATCGTGTGTACGGACAAATCAATATTCGATTTTGAGGTCGCTAAGAAACGCCTGCGTACTGCACTTCAACGGAACTGGTACTGGCAGGGTCGGGAGTGGGCCTACAAGGATATAGCTCCTCGTGTGGTTGCCGAGGCGTACCTCGACGAACCGGGTAGGCAGACCCCGACTGACTATAAGTTCTACTGCTTCGATGGTAAGGCGGCGCTCGTGCAGACCGATGCCGATCGCTTTACCGCGCACGATATGCAGTATTTCACTCCATGCTGGGAGCAACGTGGAGACATCAATCACGAAGTATCCAATCGTAAACCCACCGAAAAGCCCGAGAACTACGATTTGATGCTCAGACTTGCTGAGACGTTGGCGTCGGATCTTCCGCATGTACGAGTCGATCTTTACAACATCGCGGGCAATCCTTTCTTCGGCGAGATGACTTTTTACACCGGGGGCGGCTTCGACCCCTTCTACGCTGATGAGAAGCAGCCGGACAGGCTCGATTGCGAGCTCGGAGAGCTATTCGTTTTGCCTAAGCAGAATTCGTAACTGCGAATGTAGCGGCGTAGGTAGTGTTATCTAGCGAGTGCGGATAATCCCGAGAAGAACATGGTCCAGACTCCGCCCGATCTAATTCACTCAGTAAGCCCCGGCTTACATCAAAGATTGCATTTGGAATGAAAGATAGAAATCCCATGGGCTTGGAACATTCAAGAACATGTTGCGAAAAGCGAATGATTGCCCTGGATTATGCTGCAGAAGCCTGGTTGAAGCTGCTCTACGGTGAGGTAGCCAAGTGAACGTCTGCATGATTACATACAATCTCGTCAATAATGGCATTGGCAAGGTAGTGCTCACATATTCGTTCGAACTTATCCGGCATGGGCACACGGTGACCTTGCTCGTCGGTGGTCCATGCGAACAAGAGAAAGTTGATGAGGCCGTAGCTCACGGCATCGCGGTCACACAGCTTCCCGATAAGAGGTCCGACACCCTTGGCTATTTCGAGGCGCTGAGCAAAGCCCTCGACGAGGGACAATTCGACATCTGCCATGTCCACGGCAACAGTGGTATGGTCTTCCCTGAGTTGGTTATAGCAAAGTGCTCCCGTGTTGTAGTGGTGGCCTGCCACTGTCACAGCACGGGATGCGAACATCCCGTGCTGCACAGGGTGCTGAGGCCTTTCGTGCCTCGACTTTGTGACTGCATGTTCGCGTGCAGTGACGAGGCGGGCAAATGGCTTTTTGGAAATGCGGGCTTTTCCGTCATCCCTAATTCCTTCGACCTTGACAAGTTCAGGTTCGATCCGCAAGCTCGCCTCGAGCTGCGCAGAGCCTACGGTATCGACGAGGACGTCTATATTCTTGGCAACGTGGCGAGGTTGAACCCCGAGAAAAACCATGCGTTCCTAATCAAGGTTTTCGAGGCATTTCATGCTGAGAACCCCGAATCGATTCTGATGATTGCTGGCGGGGGACCTGGAGAGAAGGATGTTAGGGCCTTGGTTGAGGCATCGCCTGCCCATGATTCGATTATGCTGCTTGGCAACGTAAAAGACCCAGCCAAGCTCTATTCGGCGATGGATTGCTTTGTGTTTCCCTCGATTCACGAGGGACTTGGTATCGTCCTCGTGGAGGCACAACTCGCCGGCCTTGAATGCTTCGTATCGTCCAATGTGCCGCAGGACGCTTGCGTGAGTGACAGGTTCCACGTGATTTCCCTTACAGAAACCGCTGAAAGATGGGCGGGCGAGATAGCTGCGATGGCCTTTTGGCCACATGATAGGAGCAAAGGCTCCTTCCGTGCGGGGAGCCTAGAGCCTTTCGACATCTCCTCGAGCTACCACCTTCTTGAGGGCGCATACGAGGCCGCATTGGATCGTAAAGGAGGACGGGAATGAACATCAACGTCGACTTTGCCGAAGCCGCCGGTGGAAAAGGCTTCCCTCGTTCGCTCGGGACGTTTCTTTTGAACCCCTGCTTCCACGCTGTGGCTCTTTTCCGCCTGTCCGCCCTGCTCTACCGTTGCCATCTTGAGCCACTGGCAAAGATTGTTTGGTGTTTGAACAGGATGCTTTACCACGTCGATTTGGATTACAAAGCGAAGTTGGCACCGGGGTTTCGCCTCGTCCACGGGCTCGGCGTTGTTATAGGCGCTGGGGTCGTCAGCGAGGGGCCGCTCACAGTGTATCAGGGTGTGACCATCGGCGGCTCTCATGGACGTCATCGTGAAGATGGTCGGGGGGGGGTCTTCTGGCAGCCCCATTTCGGGAGCAACGTTATCGTGTACACGAACTCCTGCATTTTCGGACCGATATACGTTGGGGACGGCGCGATTGTGAAGGCGGCCCGAATAGTTACGAAGGACGTTGGGCCTGGGGACAAGATATAAACGGAGGTTGCTTGTGCCGCTTGTAAGCATAATTATTCCAGTCTATAAGGTCGAAAAAGAACTTGGCCGCTGCGTTGACAGTGTCCTTTGCCAGACGTTGGGCGATATCGAGGTGATTCTCGTCGATGACGGGAGTCCGGATGACTGCCCTCGAATCTGCGATGATTACGCCCTTGCGGATTCGAGGGTAAAAGTTGTCCACAAGCAGAACGGAGGGCTTTCGGATGCGCGCAACTTCGGTCTGGCCGAGGCGACTGGGGATTTCATCATGTTCGTTGATTCAGACGATTCTATCGAGCTCGATGCTTGCGAGAGGCTGCTGCGTTTGGCAACCGATTCCCACGCTGACATCGTCCTTGGGGATTGGAGGGTAACCCCGGGTCCGGACAGGCCCGATCACTACGCGTCGCTTGAGGAGGGAAAGGCGTATCCCACTAAGGATTTCATTCTCACAGCTCTAAAAGCGGGAGAATGGTACCCGTGCGCATGCTTCATGTTTTGTAAGCTCTCGTTGTTTAATGAAAACGGGCTCAGGTTTGCCGTAGGGCTGCTGCATGAAGACATGGAGATGCAGCCTAGAGTCTTTCTTGCAGCGGATACCGTCGTCTGCCTGAAATACAAGTTCTACAACTACATTCAACGGCCGGGCTCCATCATGAAATCGCAGAATTCTTCCGAACGTGCGATTTCCATGTGCGAGATCCTAGGGCGCTGGAAGACTCAATTTGACGCAATCAACGATTTGGAGCTTCGCCACGCTTTATATGGCTATCTTGCGAAGTGCTATCTACACACTTGCCGCGAGCTTGGACTTCGGGGCGGCCTTGAGGTGCCGGGCGTAGACAAGAAGTTTTTGTTCGAATACGGCATGAACACAAAAGAGAAGGCCAAGGCGCTGTTGTTCGCTGCTTCGCCGCGCTTCTACAGCTACCTTTAGGTGGGCCGGCATATGCATCATCAATTGTCGTGGACGCGAGATTCTATCTTGTCGAAACGGATACGCTTCGATTGGCTCACGGCGTCGCTCGTTGCTATCTACTTTGCGGTCTTCAAGTTGGTCTGCATCCCGAAGGTGCTGCAGCAAGGCCTTAAAGTCAGCTGCGTGTTCTTCGTCCTTCTCTTTCTCATCACCAACCTCAAAGGAAGAGAGTACAAACACCCGTCGGCCCTGTTTTGCATCATGGTCGTGATCTCGAGCATCGCGGGCTATCTGGCTGGGTACGTAGACTCCTCCAACTGCACCGACGCGCTTCTCTACGCCATCTGTCTCTACGCCCTCGCCCTTCTAATTACGACATGCAGCAGACGTGGCAGGCTCGAGACTTTCATGAGCGTCTTCTTCTGGATGACCGTCATCTACTGCGTTCTATCTATTGTATTCATTGCAAGGGTGGGTACAGCCGATGGCCCCCTGCTCTACTATTTTGCAGGCAACAAGTTCTCAACGAGCTATTACTTCATCATGTTGGCATGTCTGGCTTACGCCAAGCTTCGTCGCGAAGGCAGGAGCAAAGATTTAGTTGTCCTGGTCACCGCGGGCCTTGGTTTGCTTGCCCTCGTCGTGGCTCATACGGTCTACTGCTCGACGGCCGTCGCAATGTCTGCCCTCTTGATTGCTTTAGTGATCCTCCCACGGAAAGCCCAGCGTATTCTAGAAAAGCCTGCAGTCGTCATAGCGGCAATGGTCTTGACGGGCGTTATCCTTGCCTTCTTATTACAGCTCCTCCAGGTGCCGTTTGTGAAGCATATTGTCGTAGACTTCCTCGGTGAGAACTTGACGTTGACGGGCAGGGATTTGATTTACAGTGGGCTTCGGGCCGTCATCAGCGAATCTCCTATCTTCGGGTACGGCTATGGAAACGCAGCCGTGGCCATGTACGTCGGGTATGGAAACGCTCAGAACTCTATCATGGAGACGCTCGTCAACTATGGTGTCGTGGGTCTATTCGCCGTCTTCTATATGGCCTGGACTAGCGTAAAAGGAGATAAGCCTTCTTGGAGCTGGGGCATGTACATCATGCTTTACGCGATGATCGCAGGATCTATCGTCGAAATTACGTACAACTACTACTTTTTCATTGCGCTCATGGCTATTTTCGTGGCTAGCGAGGATATCCAGAGTGGAGGAATCGAAAAAGACGAGAAGCAGAGTGTCTGTTGTGTCAATGGGGCGCTCACAAGGAGGTAAACATGCGCGTTGGCATTATGTCAATGCAGAGAGTCGTGAACCACGGCTCCTTCATGCAAGCATACGGATTAAAGTCAATGATCGAGTCGCTGGGACACGAGGTCCTTTTCGTTGACTACAAACCTTCCTCGTGCGTGCCGGGGCTCAGGGACGCACGAGGAAGGCTCAAGGACTTTCTTGGAAGGATTAAGGCCGATGTCAGGTTTACTGGCGCGGGAAGGCGTGCCCTCATTGCCGCAGGAATTTATAAGCGAACTCCGATGGACGTCGAATATGAGCGATGCCTCGGTCTTCTCGGCGTCGACCCGTGCAAGCGCAACATCGGGGAGCATGTCGACGTTCTTGTCATCGGAAGCGATGAGGTCTTCAACTGTACACAGGCGGGACCAAATGTCGGTTTCTGCCGCCAGCTTCTTGGTTGGGGGAACAACTGCGAATCCGTAATCAGCTATGCCGGGTCTTTCGGGCACACGACTTTGTCCGACCTTGAGAAGTACCACGTGGCCGACGACGTGAGGAATTGCTTCCGATGCTTCGACGCCATTTCCGTTAGGGACGCAAACTCCCGTGCCATCCTCGAGGCCCTTGGAATCGATGGCGTTAGCACGCATCTCGACCCAGTTCTTGTCTCCGGTGTCGAAAATGTTGAATGGAAGCCCGTAGCGACACCAGAACGTTATGCCCTAGTTTACGGATACGGCAACCGTTTCACCCAGGACGAGGCCGAGGCCATCAGGGCCATCGCCGAGAAAAGGGGCGTCAAGCTCCTTGCGGTCTACGGACATCAAGATTTCTGCGATGAGAACGTCGATTGCGGCCCTGATGAAATTCTGAATTACTTCAAAGGAGCCGATTTCGTGGCGACTGACACCTTCCACGGAACGATATTCTCCGCCATAACGCACGTCCCTTTCGCGGTGATAAAGCGCGGACAGAATGCAAACAAGCTTGTTGACCTTCTCGACAGGTTGTCGCTCAAGGAGAGACTCGCGACGACACCAGAAGACCTCTCGTTTATTCTCGACAAGCCCCTGGAGTTTGAAGTTGCCGATGCCGTCAGAGCGGCCGCTCGCGAAAGCTCCCTGTCTTATTTAAGGTGCAACATTTCCGTTGGCAGGGGGGTGCGTTAGGCGTTCTGCCAAAACCGATGGGAGACAAAAAGAAATTCGCCCTTAACTTCGCCGCGCAAATCGCGGTACTCGGCACTCAGTTCATCATTAGCTTCGTTCTTACGCCGATCGTGCTCCAGAAGCTCGGCGACGAGGCATATGGGTTCGTAGGGCTGGTCAACAACTTCGTCAGCTATGTCGCAATCATCACTGCAGCACTTAATGCCATGGCAAGCCGGTTCATCACGGTCTCCTACCATAAGGGGGATACCGAAAAGACCGAAGAGTATTTCTCTTCGGTCTTTTTCTCGAACTGTATTATGGCGTTTGCAATTTTCGTGGGATCGGTGTTCCTCGCCGCTAACATCGAGACCCTTGTCAGTGTGACGCCGGAATTGGTCAGCGACTTGAGAATCACCGTTCTGCTCGCGTTCATGAATGCTGGGATAGGGCTGCTTACGGTCGTATTTGGTGTTGCGGCGTTCATAAAAAACGAGTTATTCCTAAATTCCATCGGCCAGCTTCTCGGTTCGGTCCTTCGTGTCATCTTCCTGTTCGTCCTGTTCTGGGTAGCCTTCCCTCATATGTGGTACTTCAGCGTCGCGGGCCTCGTGGCGACAGTCGTGACCGGCGCGGCGCAAGTTGCTGTGACACGCAGGCTCCTTCCCGAACTCAAGCTGTCGCTTTCGCGGTTCAGTCCCAGCAAAGTCTGGGAGCTTCTCAAAATCGGTGTGTGGAACAGCCTCCAGAACGTCAACAACCTCATCCAGACCGGCCTCGACCTCCTGGTTGCCAATATCTTCATTAGCGGGGCCGCCATGGGACTCCTGTCCATTGCTAAGACGGTCCCCCAGGCTTTGACTAATCTCTCCGGAAGCATAGCGAACCTCTTTTACCCTAAGATGGCCCAAGCCTATGCCCGTGGGGACAAGGTAGAGCTGGTGAGCAGATTCGATTTCGCTATGCGTTTCACCTCAGCGTTCATGATCGTACCGCTTGCCGGGTTCATCGGCTTCGGGCCGTCGTTCTACTCCCTATGGCTGCCTGGCCGTTCTGTTGCCGAATTAGGCGATATTCAGCTTCTTTCGGTTTTGACCGTCATTACGCTCATTGCGAGCGCTCTTGTCGAGCCCTTATATTATGCGAACACGCTGACCACAAAAATTAAGGGTTCGGTCCTCATCGCCTTCGGGTTCAGCTTGGCAACGCTCGCCATAGAGTTCCCTTTGATCTTATTCACCTCGCTCGACAAGCTCACCGTTATCGCCGGGACAAGCTCGATTCTGATGTTTGTCCGTCATGCACTTGTCCAACCATTTTATTGTGCGGTTGTCATCGATGTACACAGACGGACGTTCTACAAGCCGCTTATGCGAGAGATTTTCGTTTTCGCGGTCCTTTGGCTCGGCTACGCACTTGTTGACCAGATTGGTCTGTGCACAAATTGGGCTACGCTCGTAGCCGTTGCTTTTGCTGCTGCCGCCATCGGTTATACCTTCGAGCTGCTCACTTTGTTTGACAAGGGAGAACGTTTTGTAATTTTCGACATCATGCGAGATAAACTTGGCTTTAGGAGAGGAAATGCCGGCTAACTTCGTTTGCGGTGACTTGAAGTGCTCTGGGTGCGGGGCATGTGTCGAAGCGTGCCCCTTCCATGCGCTTAGTATGAAGGAAAGCGGCCTTTGTGGCGAGCCCGTGCCGACTGTCGACCCCTCAAATTGCAGGGATTGCGGGCGATGTCATGCTGTTTGTCCCGCATGCGCTCCCGTCGAGCTCAGGAAGCCCCTAAAGACCTATGCTGCTTGGAGCAGTGAACCGAGTGACGTTGCGCTCTCTTCATCGGGCGGCATTGCCACAGCGCTTGCAAGGAAGGTCATCAACGGGGGCGGCGTCGTATACGGGACGGCTTCTGTAAACGGGGCGGCGCGCTGCGTTTCAGTCGATCGAGAAGTCGACTTGGAGAGCCTACGAGGATCCAAGTACGTCTACAGTGATCCCGGCGGCGCATACAAGGACGTTAAAAAGCATCTCGCAGACGGCAGGAAAGTACTCTTCATTTCGACACCATGCCAGGTCGCTGCCTTGCGCTCTATCGTTGGCGATACGCGCGAGGGCTTGATTTGCATCGATCTCATATGCCACGGCACCCCTCCGATTGCATTCCTTCGCGAACATTTGGACCTTAAGGTCAAAGGGAGCTGGGATTCGTTCTCGTTTCGTGGGGCGAACGATTTCCACATGTGCGCATATCGCGACGGTGAGCTCGTCTTCGACGAGCCCTGTTACGAAGACGAATATTTTTCCGTCTTCGTAACAGGCGTCATCCATCGTGAGGTCTGTTACGAATGTCCTTACGCGTGCAACCAGCGGGCGGGAGACATCACACTCGGAGACTTTTGGGGCCTAGATAAGTCGACACTTGGGTCTGAGCCGCCCGGCAAGGTCTCCGTAGTACTGTGCAATACGGAGACTGGCATCGACGCTCTCGCCGATTTGCCTGAGACCGTCTACCGCGAGGAGCGTCTCTTCAGCGAGGCCGACAATGTGGAACAGACCAACCTCCACGAACCCTCCCCAAGGACAAGGGACAGGTCTCGGTTCCTTAAGGCATATGGAAAGGTTGGGTTCGAATCGGCCGTTCGGAAGACTTGGGCCTGGAAACGATTCTGGCTTCGCACCAAGAAGCACAAGTTGCTGAAACTGATTGGAAAGTGACCTATGGTGAGATGTGGATAACGTGCGCCCTTGCACTGTTTTTCAGGAACCTACCGTCGACCTTTGCACTATAACTGCGAGGCCCATTTAGTCGCAGGGGAGGATGCCGGCTATCCTGTCGACATCCTCGATGACATTAAGGTTGATTTCATTCATTAACTGAGCTTCGATGAAGCCTTGGCGAAGCGACATTCAAGGTTGGATAAAATTCTTATTCATAACCCTGATTCAAAAGGGTCTATTCATTTCAATTTAACTGATTTTGTTGCAACTGAATCATTATGTAGTGATTATTTATAGCACAGTCGTTGATTCGGATTCTCCTCACCTGATTCTAGTTTCGCTTGCGGCGGCTACTGCCTGCCAAAGGGCGCCAAGCAGCCGCTGACGAACTACAAGTACGTGCCGCGGAACCTGACCGGGGCCATCGTGGAGGCCAACCCCATCCGCAAGGACTTTGCGGCGGGCGAGATGCTGCCTGACAATGAAGCTCGGCTCCGATGCCCCGTACGCGAGCTCCATCCAAGGCGTCATGAAGCGCGTGAAGGCCAAGGGCGTGCCCGTGGTGGTCTATGAGCCTACGCTGGACGCGCCGGAGTTCTTCGGCTCCGAGGTGACCCACGACCTGGAAGCCTTCAAGGCCGGCTGCGACGTGATGGTCGCAAACCGCTGGAGCGACGAGCTCGCGGACGTGGCGGACAAGGCGTACGCGCGGGATCTATTTAAGAGAGACTAGGGGAGAGGGGCTGGCCGCTTGAGACGGGCGCGTATCGCCTTCCGCTTTTATAACTGTGTTGAGGATGAGGGCCTATCGGCTAACGCCGATAGGCCCTCATCCCTTTTAAGGCAAATAAGTTGCCGCTCAATTGTCTATGCCAATTGCACGCTCCGCTATTTGACTTCTAGCTGGTACCATTGAATTCAATTAAGTGACTGCCATTGTGTGTGTCAGTTACATCGGCAATAACACTTTATGGCATGAAATTACAGCCCACGCATTGAGTAACGGCGGCTCTTCATCGGAAGGTTTGATTCAACTTGAGCATTTCAGACAAATCTCAGCTTTCGTCCGACGATAATGCATGCGAGCTGAAACCAATGACTCCAAAGTACGATGAGAGTCAGCATAGACGATACGTTGATTGTCTTAGAAACGCTCTTTATGAGCAGAATTGTAAGAGTGTGGCTCTTTCTGGATCTTACGGAAGCGGCAAAAGTAGCATTCTGGAACAATTTGTTAAAGAGGCTAAGGAAGATGGCCACTCTGTCGCTAAAGTCAGTTTGGCAACTTTTAATGTTGATCCATATCGGCAAGGGGATTGTGCAGATTCTTCGATAACAGCATTGCTTGAGCGTGAGATTTTAGGCCAGCTTCTTTATCAAGGAGATCCTGCTAAAGCGCCTAAGTCTTCCTTTAATCAAATACATAACGCATCGTTGTGGTGCAAGGTTAAATCGGTGATGCCCGTCTCTCTAATTATCTTTATCGCCCTTATATGTGCTTTGATATTTCATCTTTCAAAAACTGTCACATTTGCGTCGTGTCTTACGTTCATAGCTGACACAGGCAAAGAACGACTTCAAATGCTTATGACACTTGCTGTCTTCTTATTAGTTGCTGCCTACTCAGCTATTTCGCTTATATGTGGATACCTCCTCTGGGTTTTTGATAAGGCGCGCATTAAGTCAATTTCCGCCTCGGGAATTACTTTATCCATTGCCGCAGACGAAGACTGCGCCTCATATTTCAATAAATACAGAGATGAGCTGATTTACCTGTTTGAAGTGAACAACTTCGACACGGTGATTTTCGAAGACATTGATCGGTTCGATGATCTTGCTATATTCGAAGAGCTTCGAAAGCTGAACGATCTTTTGAATATGGCGCCCGGCGTTGTTGGCAAAGAAGGCAATAAAGTTGTTAGCTTTGTTTATGCCGTTAAAGACAGCATATTCGCTTTAGACAGGGAGTTGGACCAAGACTCTAGAGAAGTTCTTGGTTCGGGACGTGTGAAATTCTTTGACATGATAATTTCTGTTATCCCATTCATTTCGAAGTTTAATGCCAACGAGATGTTTGCCAAGGTATTTGAGTCGGAGCTAGAGCAAGCCAAGTCCACAAAAGAAGGTCAGCGTTTTTCCGATCTGCTTTTACTTGCGGCTCCCTATATTGCGGATATGCGCTTGATGATTAGCATTCGCAATGACTACCTGGTCATGGTTCAGGAGATGGGTTCCCCGTCTTTCGATAAACCATCTTCTTTGGGGTTAACCTGCACTGGAATATTGGCAATTGCCATCTATAAGAATTTGTATCCTCTGGAATATGAAGACCTTCGTATTCACAAGGGAAAGCTAAATGAGCTGTATGACATCCATCAAAGTGGCATTAATCGCTTGCTTTCCCAGCTTTCAGCTGCAAAAAAATTACTACAACGCTACAAAGACTCTAATGAGGTAACGGATGATGTAGCAGAAGCGCTTGGAGGTGAGCTTAAAGAAGCGCTTGATAAACGCGTTAGTTCAAATTCGCACCTTACGATAGACTCAGATTACTTCTATACCAATCGGAATAATTCAAATAGCATTTTTGAACCAGAATTTTGGAATCGGTTCCTCACGCTTAGCCCTGCCGACTGTCTCTATATTGGTCAAAGCCATTCAGCAAGCGGTGCAGGAGTGATGTTATCTAAAACCGAGTTTCTCAACTTGATAAATGTCGATATACCTAACGTTGGAATAAGAGATGTCCTGAACAAGGGGCTTAACAATCTTGCGATCATCGATTTTGATCTAGAAATAGAATCTATAAGAACGGCCGACTTTTTCACTAAACCAGAAATGGTGTGCCCAACCAATAATTCTGCAGATGGATATTTCCTAGAGCCGTTTTCCTCAATCGTAAATCGAATAATGGGAGAGGGGCTTATATCTGAACTAATTCTTGAAGGCTTCATTGGAAAAGATTTCGATCTTTACATATCCAAATATCCTTCCGATGCTAAGCCCCGTGTTGTGAACTTTGTCTACCACTGTTATCAGCGCGGCGTTCAAGATCTTGACTACGCAATGGACAACGACGACTGTCAAGCCGTCTTAAATATCATTCCGACTACCCATCTAGCTAAATCTTGTTGCTTCAATCACTACCTGTTTGATTATGTTCTGAGTAGAAAGGTGGTGAAGTCATCTATCAATGCTCAAGACACCATTACCACAATGGTTAATGGCATAATCGACAATTTTCCTGGATCCGGTAAGCAGCTTATAGAGCGCTTGCTTGAGGGCTATCCAAACAACCGGAACCAAGTGCAGACGCTCATTACGACACTGCTTGCCCAAACCGAACGCGCTTTCGACATCCTTGTCGATTCGTCTAAAGACACTTGTTCGCAGCGATCTCAGTATGAGCTTATGTCCTATGCCCTTGCGAACATAAACACAGATTGTTCTTATACATATGAATTAAGTTCGCCTTGGCTTTCAAAGAATATCGAATCAATGTCAATTGCTCGCATAGTCGCAGGCGAAACGAGGGCTATCGCGATTGCAAACTATCTCAAACAATGCTCAGTCACCATCCATGAACTTGGCTCTCTTGGTGATCGGCTTGGAATGTCTGTTGTTGACCTTGGAAACTATGACGTTACACGAGCCAATTTGTTGTTCGCATGCAAAACTAGCCGAGTGCCGACGCTAGACACGCTCGATGAGGTTTACCCTGTTGTCTATGCAAGGATCACTTCTTCCGAAGAGGCCCTGGCCTCGTATTTAAATGCCATGGAACCTACGGAGTACACCGCTACACAGTTTGCACCCTTTGTATTTTACGGGCTTTGTCGAGGAGTTGAGTCATGGCAGCAGTCTGCTGACGTCGACAGTCTTGCTGGAACTATAATCGAACGAGTTAATCCGGATGCTGAAGCTGTTAACCTGGATGATTTCTGTCCTCTTGATTCGATCGACGAGCTTAATGTGATGGGACGAGCATTAATACGCCAGCTCATTCTCAATAAAAAAGCTGCAAAGACATATAGAAATGCCATCTACATTTTGAGGCTCGAAAATGTCGATAGTGTATTTCGTGATCTAAACCTATTCGATAGATTCATGAGGCTAGGAAATATCAGCGAAATGCCCAACGATTTATCCAATAGAAATTCGGAAGTGACTGAGTTTGCTAATGGATTGTTATATAGGGCCCACCTATCTTCTCACGAGCTGTTAAGCATCATGTGCAGCCTAAAGGATATTAAAGAAGACGCTTTTCCCATCGTCATGGACCACGATGCTTTTCTTGAGGTTAATTATGATAAACCAACCATTATTAGGCTTGTTGAATGTGAGCTAATCGGTCCACCGGACATTGTCTACGAATACCTAGATGGTGGCAACTGGAATTCCCGTAGAAAGATCCTCAAGAAGATGCTTTATGAAAACCAGACTAAAGATCGGGCCGTCTTGCCACGGCTGTTCGCATGCGATTTGCCTCGAATTGTTGCGGCCGCCAAAACCTGGGGCTCATGGCTGGCGGAGGATATAGTCTCTGACCCTCATTACTACATTGATCAGTGCTGTGCAGATGACTCTGAGAAAGAGAAAGTGCTTATGGAGATCAAGAAAAAAGCCGAGGAGAAGGGATTGCTTTAGGCCCCTTTAGATTCCGTACAGTATCGAAAGGGCTATCGATGAATCATTGAAAAGCCAAGCAGAAGACTGCTCGATAATAGTTGGTGTTTTGCGTCCAACCTAAGAACGAATTTGGACCGATTTTAGAATTAAACTGGACACGGTTAACAAACGGGTCATGCTTTCATTTGAGGAGGGCATTCATTGAGCGACAACTTAGACAATCAAGTTGAGTATGTGCGATCACTTGCAATCGCCTTTCGCATGGCGATTAGCCGTGCCCAAGAGTCCGGAGAACTCTCTCGAACTGTAATCGCGTCCTTTCCAAGAGCTTGTTGCGGATATACAAGCGACTTACTGCAAAGGTATCTTGACGAGCATGGCATAAAAACATGGTATGTATCTGGAACGTATCGCGACCCATCAACAAATGATTCGCAGTCTCATGCTTGGCTTGAACTTGCCGATGGCACCGTAATCGATATAACCGGGGACCAGTTTCGCTTTGAGCCGCATCCCTTAAAGAATGATTGCCCAGTGTACTGTGACAAGCCGAACGAGTTCTTCAATCTTTTTGAACTAGATCCGCCTTGTGAATACGAGGTCTCATTTTCAAAGGATGTCTTACGCAAAGAAAAAGAAGCGTACGATATTGTCTGCAAGTTTCTTTAGCCCGTATGCCCGAATCTATATCGCTACAACGTGTGTTTTTAGCAATTGCCGTTGATGCTGAATTGGGGCGAATTAAGCACTAGGTTGTGATTCTATGCCTGTTACTTCTCGAAGGACACTTGTTGCTTATAAACTGACTTGTCATGAAGCTCGCAAGCCCGACAAGCTTTTTGAGCTCGATTCGCTTTATAAAGGTGGATTCACCCGAGCGTTCGTTGATTTTTGCGGATCAGATCAAAGCGCAATACAGCAAAAGGGTCTTGGAAAATACTGTCATCTTGAAAAGCCAAAAGTTCAAGATGAAGGTGTATTGCTTGAACTTCAATCGGGATCAAATGGCGAAAATATTTCCATTCTTGACCCTGGATTAGATTCCATAGTTGGCGAATATGATAGCGAAAAGGCACCCATGGTTCGCTCGAGGGTATATCTTAGAAATCCTGTTGGGAACTATTCGATTTTATGCGTTGAACATGTGAAGGGATCCGCCGGCGACACGTTTCTGAAGACGCCATTTAAGAACTGGTTAAAAGCGGCGGTCCCAGGATGTCTTTTAGATTGGGAACCTGTTGCAGAAGAAGAATCGCTTGATGCCTTTAAAAGCATCGAAGATTTCGAAGTTCGTAAATATCTTAGGTCAAGCGACATGGCGGATTCTTTAATTACTGGCGCTAATTACATTTCTTATAAGTTGGCTCATAAGAGAAGGCAGCCTTTTCCAATCGCCCTACTTAAGGAAGCTCTATCTGATTTCACCAAAGCAAAAACAATCTTTGGCCTTGTTGAGTCTGACATAACTGATAACAAGGTCGATGTATTTGTTCGAGCAAATAGCAAAGATGGCCGAACCGTAAAGTTCGACATTTCATCATCGTTCGATATGAAAATCAGAGAGCTCCTTAACGACCGTGGCGAAGCGGTTCTAAGTGATTCGGCCTTTGTAAAGAGATGCAATGATAAGTGCGAGATCATTGAGCATCGTCTTGGACGGGCTTGATTAATGAATGGCGGTTTCGCATGGGGAAGATTTCGCTTAGGGGTTTATTTATCCGCTATTTAAGAACGCTTCATTCGGTTGATGACGACTCCCTTTATATCCCAGATGTTTTCGTTCATTTTGCTATTCCTTTTGGATTGTTTATTTGGGCAATCATTGATACCCATAGTGCCGCTGCTGTTCGAGCATATTTTGCAAATGCAATGACTGCTATATCGGTTATTTCGGGCTTCATGTGTGGTCTTGCAATAATGATCTTTGAGCTTAGGATTAACTTGAACCAAAGTAATGGCGAACTGGGAGAAAACGCTCATGAAATCGAGTTGATTGATGAGCTGTTCTCTGACGTGTTGTGGTCAGTCGTTGTCGGCTTTCTGTCGGTTGGTTGTATGGCTATATCCGGCGAGATTAACGATATCGCAGCTGTGAATAACCTATTTACAGCTTTCTCCCTAGCTCTATGCTGCAATTTTATTGTCGTTACCCTCATGTGCCTCAAGCGTATTGACGTGTGCTATCAATTTATTTCTCGGTTTTGGGGTCGGAAGAAGTAAGGGAGCATCTAGTCAGCTTCGACTACGTTAGTAGTCGTCTACTGTGGACACCACAGCTGCTGGGGAACTACAGGGACGTACCGCAGGACCTAATCGAGGCGATCGTGGAGGCCAACCGCACCCGCAAGGACTTCGTTGACGACGAGGTGCTGCAGATGGTGTGGGACCGCGTGCACGAGGGCAAGCCGAAGCCGGTCGTAGGCGTCTACCGCCTGACGGTGAAGTCCAACTCAGACAACTTCTGCGCGAGGTCATCCATGGCCTCATGAAGCTCGTGAAGACCAAGAGTAAAGTTGTACGAGCAAATACGACGACCTCATCATCTGAGAATGACAGCATTAGTTTGGCGTAAATAATTGACCGCTCACGCTTTTCCTGAAGCTGAACGACAAGTTTTACTTAGCTTATAGAGCTAGCTAAAACATGGATGTTAAGGAGCACTTTCATGGATCATTCGAGCGAGATAATTACAAACCCAGTGTATGTCGCTCCTTCCTGGCGCTGGAACGAAGTGCCTCAGTTTTCATTTTCGAACTGCAGCCTAGTTTCTTATATGCCGAATACCGACTGCAGATTTCCCGTCACCAAAATCAGAGATTCTCTTGACTCGTCAATAACTGAATGTCTGATTTCATTGGGACGTATGTAGGGGTCCTTTGAACGCATTGCTGCATGCTGGTCAGATTATGCGACCGCATGCACGGATCTCTTATGAGATGTGATTTATCACGCGATAAGGCCATTAAAGTGAGATATAACGACAACTGCACTGATTATATGCGCGACTGTGTTTACTACGCCCACGGCTTTATATCCAAAGCCCTTCTTTTTTCAGCGGTAGTAAAAGAATGCACCACCAGTATTAGCAGACTGAGCAGCACTTTGGCAAATGGGGCCTATTCATCTGATTGGGTTAAGCAAAAAGAGATCCTCGAAGCTGAGCCATTTGTAGTTCTTCTTTCGGCAATACGTAATGCAAGCAAACATAACGACGGCTACATTAGCCCCGTTAATTATTCCCCAAAAGATCAAACATTTGGACTTGCGATTAATCTTGAATCTGGAATTTTTAGTGATAGGAACAACATATCGATGTTTCGTCGCACTTCAATTAATCAAGACGGGAGAACCATGCTCGACTGGTTAGATTCATTCTGCCAAGAGCGATATCAACACGGTGATACGCCTCTCCTGTCTTTTGCATCCTTCTATCAGACCGTTTCTGACTATATAGCCGTTGAGGGTCTAGCATTTCTGGATACCTTTTCCGCTCTGTATCGAACACGGACAACCGACACGTTTGATTCATTAGAACTAGTAGCAGATAACCATTCAATTGGGCTATTAGTTGATATGACAAGAGGCGCGAATCCCAACGAAAGGCCATTCAATTGATATATGTCTGATAGGTTATATCCATTAATGAACGTTGTGCAGTTTGACGAATTTTGTGACTCACTTGCTGATTTATTTTGTGACAGCATAAGGGCTCAAACTAAGCCAGTTAAACCACAATGAATTAGTCAATGAATAACACAGAAGCGCAGAGTATATTAAAGTTGATAGGTTTTGATTTCATGAGGACAGCCAGGTGAGGTTTTGCGATTTTTCTTTTGGAATTTAGCTCGCAAGAGCCTTGCGGATCTTGTCCACATTGCCGTTCAACTTTATGACGTTGATGTAGCGGCTTTTGCGGAGGCAGATCAAACTGACTTTCAGCGATTGACCGACTTACTTGGAGGTCGTTATCGAACAGTGGAATCCATTGACGGCAGAACGAAAACGAAGCTGCTCGTCAAGTCTTCAATTTGTTCGCAGCAAGCCTCTGCGGTTATTAAAAATCTGACGTGCACATTAATTCTTGACGGCGTTCCCGTGAATACCTCAATTGTTCACCTGCCAGACAAGCGTAACGATCCGCAAGGTGATCATCGCGAAAGGATAATAAGAAAACTCGTTAGCGAGCTAAATACTACAAAGACGTCGTACCCCGGCAGCTTCAATATGCTGATAGGCGATTTCAATTGCAATCCATTTGACCCCGAAATGGTAAAACTCGATTCCTTAAATTCGACCTTTTTCAAAGAGGTTGCAAAGAGACTGAAAGAAAGAGAGAGCGATGGGTCGTCATACCCAGTAATGTATAACCCCGCTCTTGAATTTCTATCAGAGTCCAATTCTAATCTGGGTTCATTTTATTTGGGTTCCGGTGACTGTACCTACTATTGGCATTCGCTCGATCAAATCGTTGTAGATTGGCAGTTGGCGGACTGCATTATCGACTGCCGCTACCTTCGTCAAATTGGTAATACTAAACTTGTTATTAATTCACGACCGTGTTCAAAGTACAGTGACCATTTGCCACTTTTGGTAACTATGGAAATGGGGAAGTGTCATGGTAGGTAGCGAAAATTTCTGGGTGGACATTATTGATCAGCCCTTAGAAAAATCTGCTGAGAACGTTGAAGCAATCATGCAGGGGCAGTGCGAAGATGTAAAAGCTGCGTCCAGTGGCCTGATCGAAGCTCGTTTTGTAAAACTTGCCTTTACCACCAGAACAACTAGCAGTATGTGGTCCTCACGCGAATTAATGGAGCGTCTCACTATTCCAAAAACGGAAAAAGTAGAGAATACCGCCCTGGATCTCACCGATGCGAACGACTCTTATTCGCCGTCAGATTATGCTTTCGACCTTTTTACTTCGGAGTATAAATTTAGAGTACTGACAATGAGGCTAGGCGCCGTCTATCCAATCGATTTAGTCTTAGATGAAGATATATTCTGTCAAACCTGGGATTTATATACCGGGGAAATTCAAGTTTCGAAGGAAAATAATCTCCTTGTTGTTCAAAATGACGATGAGCTCAAAGATTGCTTGGAAATTATTATTTCTAAGAATGAGAAAATGAAGTTTGTCGTTCGTAAAATGATCGAAACTGAAAGAGCAATGCGTGTGAATGCGGGTGACGAGTAGCCTTAACTCGTCTCTGCTTAGAGATTCGTTGACCTCTTCGATATGGGCTTGGATTTTACGGACGACCAATTAGCTTATGGAGGCCCCTCCTTTCACCGACTGACAAAACGATTTACACCTAATTTAGGGGGTCGGTCGCAGGTTTCTTTATCGTCTCCTGCTTGATCTCGCTACACTAATAACTGCTGTTACCAGGTAGTTTTCTGGCGCAGTTTCCATTGGCTCTTGCGAAGATCGGAGCGGTTATGTTTGTCACCGCGTTCCACACTAGCCAACACTACATTCTGCTTACTGTCATGGCCTGCCTATGCGTTTTGCTGGGCGGGCCTTCTTATGCCGCGGGCGCGGAGAGCCTCATCATCGCGGGCGCGACGTACTACGAGCCGGGCGTGTCGGGCCCCGGCTGGGCCTGGACCGATGCCGACCACCTGGAGCTTAACGGCTACGCGGGCGAGGCCATCGGCTCCGACGGCGACCTGGTGCTGACGCTTGCCGGGCAAAACTCCGTGACGGAGTCACATGCGCCCGATGCGGACATCACGCTGTGCGGCATGGAGGTGTGGGGCAACCTGACGCTTCGCGGCACCGGGACCCTGAAGGCGACGGGCTCGCAGTGCGGGATCCACGTGTCGCAGGCGCTCGTGGTGGACGGCTGCACCGTCGATGCCCGGGCGGACGGGGCCGATATCACGGACGAGGCGGTTGCCGGCGTGATCGCAGGCGACATGGC